>Ga0307373_10000154_pt1 | contig 121776 bp, 116 predicted proteins | sample OX2MG_FD_202534 | JGI IMG/M metagenome (GOLD analysis project Ga0307373, IMG submission 202534) | Soil microbial communities from Risofladan, Vaasa, Finland - OX-2 | ecosystem: Environmental > Terrestrial > Soil > Coastal area > Acid sulfate soil | place: Finland: Risofladan, Vaasa... | reverse complement strand
CCGCCGCCTGAGCGATCTCCATGGTGGCGTCGGTGGAGCCGGTGTCGTACACGATGATTTCGTCGGCGACCTCCTTCACCGACGCAAGGCACGCGGCCAACATCTTCTCCTCGTCCTTGACAATGAGGCAGGCAGAAAGCAGTGGCGTCGCGTGGCTCGAACTCATGGCGACGTTCGCCGGTGGCGTTTTCTATAACGATTATCTAGATTTCGAGAGCCGCTCTCTTGCGAGATGCGGCCTTTCTCGACACGATCATCGACCAGAACTGGGGCGTCGTCGTAAAAATGCTCGTGACGAGGATGGTCACGCGAAGCCACCGAAATCGCCAGCCCCCTCTCTCGGTGGCCCGAGCTCCGTGCGACATCGTGGACGCGTGAGCGTCGTTTTGACGTTCTAATTTCCACCTACTTGATAACGGCCCGCGCCGCGCAAGAATTGACCAGAGGCCGGGCGCTGGCGCCTCGGTGTCAAATTGTCGCCATAACATGGTCCCCCATGGACCGCAACCTCGCCGCGATTGATGAACTTCTGCGGAGGACCGAGGACATCGACTCGTTAATGACGACTCCGATATTGCGTGAAATTCGCGAAGAGCTCGTTCGCACGAGCGTTTTCGTCTCGTACGCGATTGGCGTTTTGTCGCTCGACCTCAAGATCCTAAATCGGTGCTGGGAGTCGACCTCCGGTGAGGTGCTTGACAAACTGGTGTCCGACATGCCCGAGATGCTCGCCACGGGGTGGGTGGGCGGTGGGTGGTCTCTCTCCCCTGACGCCTCCGCGTCCGTCGCCGCCGCCGCCGAGCTGGCCAATGGAGACCCCATTGAACTTCTCGCGCTTCACGCGGAGCTCGCAGCAAGCGATTTAGGGGACCTCGACGTCATTTCGAGCCTCTTGATCCGCGTGGAGGCGGAGAGACTCGCGCTGAATGATCGAAAGATGAAAATGGAACGAAGAATTCGAATGATTCAAAAGATCGTGCTGGAGCGTTATTCGAGTGGCGAAGTGACCGTCGACGACTGGCTGAAGTAGATCACACTTGGTGTTCAAGAGAGTGGCCGTTGGCGACTGGGCGCACCATCGCACTTGATGGCTTTCATGGTGAGTTCTCGGCTGCTTCCGCACGACGCATCGCTGTAGGGTGAGAAATTCAAGATTGGTGTCGCTTCACGCGATCCAACGAGAGCGGTACTGGGCTCCAAGAAGCGCGATCACGAGTCCTCGACTCGAGGATCGCTTCGCCGGCTGCGGTGTCGGCACCCGCAACGACTTCTTTCGCAACGTGACGACGAAGGCTCATGCCTCGCACCATGCTCTTTCGTCGATCGGCGAACCCCGAGGCTCACATGAAGCTCAGTTCCAAACAGTCGACCGAGTCTTCGTTCTAGCGACCGCGTAAGCGCGAGAGGAATCCACCTCTCGCTGGCGTTTCTTTGCTCCCATTCGACACCGCTTTGACCTGAGCGCAAGAACAGCGCTGCGCCTTGGGGACCCCGGCGAGCGCCTGCTCGACGTGGTTACCGCAACCGCGCCACGTGGCCTTGCCGCACTTTTTACAAGTCGCTCTGCTGCACATATTGCTTCTTCCTTCTCATAGGTACGTCACATCGGTGACGACGCGAGGAGTTGAACCTCGGTTGCCGCCGGCGAATGACGCCACGTTTGGTAACCGCCATCGAGATTCTTCGCGCGAAAGCCGAGTTCGCGCAAAAGCCGCGCCGCGGTATGACCGCGCTGTCCGACCTGGCAGTAGACCACCACTTCGGGGCCCTCAAGTTCAAAGACGCGGTCGCGAAGTTCGTCAACGGGGATGTTGATCGCGCCGGGCAGCGTCCCCAACGCGTACTCGCCCGCCGTTCGAACGTCGAGAATCGTTGCCCCACGAGAGCGATAGTCCTCGACTTCGCCCCACTGAATCGTCTCAACGAGTCCGCTCAGGACGTTCTCTGCGACGTAGCCGAGCATGTTGATGGGATCCTTCGCCGATCCAAATGGCGGCGCGTAAGCCAGTTCCAGGTCGGCGAGCTCGGGCGCGCTGAGGTGAGCGCGCATCGCCGTCGCCAAGACATCGATACGTCGATCGACGCCCTCAGAGCCCACTCCTTGGGCGCCCAGAATCTCTCCGGAAGTGCGGTCAATGAGGAGCTTCAACGCCATGGGCTCGGCGCCGGGATAGTAACTGGCGTGCGAGGCGGGATGCGTGTGAATCGCCGTGAAGCCCCGGCCATTGACCACCAATCGCTTTTCGTTCCAGCCAGTGGCGGCGATCGTGAGATTGAAGACTTTGACGATCGCGGTGCCCATCGAAACGTGGGGGCGCACCCTACGCCCACTTAGATGATCGGCGACCGTTCGACCGTGTGCGTTCGCGAGGTTCGCGAGTGGTACGAGCGTCGAAGACCCATCCAGGGCGTCAATCTTCTCGGCGGCGTCGCCGACGGCGTAGACGTTGGCGGCGCTGGTTCGCTGAAACGCGTCCACCGCGATGCCGCCTCGTTCACCTATTGCCAATCCCGCCTCGCTCGCGAGTTTCGTGTCGGGACGAACGCCAATGGCCACGACCACGAGATCCGCTGCGATGAACTCGCCCGAGGTCAGATGAACGTGCGTCGGCGTGATTGAGGCGACCGAGTCGCCCAAGTACACGCAGACGCCGTTGCGGCGCAGCTCGTCGACGACGGGAAGGGCCATTTCGGGATCGAGTGGTGCAAGAACTTGAGCAGCGGCTTCGACGATGGTCGTCTCGATTCCGCGATGAGTCAAGTTTTCCGCGATCTCTAGACCGATGAAGCCACCACCGATGACCAGCGCGTGACGCGGCGACTCCTCGACAGCCTCGACGAGACGCTCAACGTCTTCCACGGTGCGAAGAGCAAAGGCGCGCTCGATGCCGGGAATCGCAGGTATCACGGGCGACGCGCCCGGACTCAAAATAAGGAAGTCATAGCTCAAGTCGTAGCGCTGATTCGTGACGAGGTCTTGCACTCGCACGTTTTGCTGCTCGGTATTGATCGAAAGCACCTCGGAAGCCACGCGCACGTCCAAACGAAAACGGTCGTGCAGGGACTCGGGGGTCTGCAGCAAGAGCGACTCCTTCTCGTCGATCACTCCACCGACGAAGTAGGGAAGCCCGCAGTTGGCGTACGAAACGTATCGGCTACGTTCGATGACCACGATTTCGGCTTCCGCGTTCAATCGACGAAGCCGTGTCGCGGCGGACATTCCTCCCGCGACGCCCCCAACAATGACTACTCGCATCTTTCCTCACTCCGTCGACTTGCCATCACGAATGTTGTTCCCATCGAGTACTTCAATGACTTCTGAGGTGTTGGCCGAAGAACGCGGCGAGCAGACAGAAATTGCCGACTCCGGCGACGAAGGGCACCAAACCCACGGCGGCCCACACCAATCCGCTGCCGCCGAGACTGAGACCGAGCACGATCAACGCGGCACCAGCAGCGGCGCGCGCCAGGCGCCCCGCGCCTGATGACATGAATTTGACGAACTCCATACGACCTCCTTTTCAGTGGGTCTTCGCGACGCCGACACCTCGACATCAAACCCAGGAACATGGTATAGTATATACCCCTATGGGTATAGATGCAAACGCGTCGACCCGGATGACAACGGAGGTTGTTCATGGCAACAGTTGATCTCACCGAAGAGAACTTCGAGGAGGTCGTCGCGTCCCACGACCTCGTCTTGGTTGACTTTTGGGCGGCGTGGTGCGGTCCGTGTCGCGTGTTCGCCCCGATCTATGAAGAGGTGTCCGCCCTCTACCCCGACGCCGTCTTTGGCAAAGTGGACACCGAAGCCCAGCCCGGCCTCGCCAGTGCCTTTCAGATCATGTCGATTCCCACCTTGATGGTGATTCGTGAACAGGTCATCCTCTTTAGCCAAGCGGGTGCGCTGCCCGAAGCCGCGCTGCGTGAAGTCCTCGACAAAGTCGTCGAGATTGACATGGATCAGGTTCGCGCGGACGTCCAACAAAGACAAGGCGCCCCGATCTGAAGAATCACCTCCGACCTTGTCACTCGTCAAGGACGGTGGAGGTGTGACACCATAAGGCATGACAAATCACAGTTGGCAAACGCATTGGCATAAGCACCCCGGCGTAAGAACGGGAGACGACCTCTCCCTCGGCGAGCGAGCCGCCGATCGCATGCGCAACGTCATGGGCTCGTGGCCCTTCGTCTTTGGCTTCTTTCTCGTCATGATCGTTTGGGCACTGGTCAACACGCTCTTCTTGGAGCACGTGCTCCACCACAAGGCCTTCGACCCCTACCCCTACATCTTGTTGAACCTGTTTCTCTCGATGTTGGCCGGTGTGCAGGCGGCGGCGCTGCTCATCGCCGCGAAGCGCGCGGACGCCATTTCTTCCGAAGTCGCCCTGCACACCGCCAATAACACCGACGACATCAAGACCTTGATTAAGGAGAACACGGCGCTCATCGCGCAGGTCAAATCCAACACCGACTTACTCGAAGAGATCCACCTGCACGTGACGAACATCGGGCTCAAGGTCGGCGCGGAGTTGGGCCGATTCTCGCCGATTCCGTCCCAAGTCGAAGACACGCCCCCCACGCCGAGTAGCGACGACGCTTAACTCCCCACCGCGCGCAGCATCAAGAGACCAACGGCCAGGGTGACGCCCGACCAGCACAGGAGGCGCAGAGAGCGCTCGAGCGGGAGGAGAAGCGCGGCCTTCGTGAGAGGCACCACTCGCTCGTCACGGAGCGTGAGCTGACCTTGCACGCTCAATGTTCGACGCCGAAGCTGACGTGCGGGAGTGGACAGCGTTCGCTGGAGCAACGTCACCAGGGCCGCGAAGACCGCGACGACGACTGACGCCAGACTGAGCGTCGAGTGTTGGGCGAAGTAACCGGTCAGGACGGGGAACGAACCCCATCCGGCGACGAACACCAACTCAGTATGGAGTCGGCCGTGGAAGAGCTCAAGATTGTAAGCCACCGCGATCACCACCCCCACAATCATGAACAGCGCGAAAAAGCCACTGACGACGACGAGTCCCACCACGCCGAGTCCCACGGCACCTACGAGTCCGGCGATCGCCACCACCATGAGCTGACGACGAGGAATGAACGTGCCGAGGGGCCGATCGTGATATTCGTCCAGGCAGTGCGCACCGATGCCGACGGCAAGAAAGAACGCCGCGACGCTGACGCCAAGTCTCGCGAAGTTCACGGGTGCCGCCAGGCAACCGCCCACGACCACGAAGGAAAGGTGCAGCATCGTATAGGGAGGGTGCAGCACGGTCCACCACTCACGGCGTCGAGGCGAGCGCATCAGGGTCGGGTGCGAATAGTAGGCCGCGCCATCTCCCGGTACCGAGCGGGTTTCGTTCGACTCAGATTCGCTCACGGAGCGCGAACTCCCGAGATGACCACACCGCCGCCGAGGCTCATTCGCCTCACCACGACCGCATTCACCCCCGCTCGGGACCAGGCTTCCTTTGTCCATTCGAGCGGGTAACGCCGGTAGTGCTCGGAGATGCTCGGACCCAGAAATCGCCCGACTCGCCACCACGCCCGGCCGCCCGTCAGTCCTCCCGCGATCGGCAAGACGATCCTCGTATAGAGCCACCACCACGCGTGCCACCAACGAGCCGGCGGAACGGCGAACTCCAAGCTCGCGATGGCGCCGCCCGGTCGAACGACACGAGCGAGCTCAGACAGCGTCGCTTCAGGGTCACTCACGTAGCGCAACAAGTACGTGAACGTCAGCGCGTCGAAGCTGGCGTCGGGGAAGGGCAGTCGCTCGCCGCGAGCGAGGACGAAGAATGCCCGTTGGCCGGTGCCATCAGCAATGACGTTCGCGCGTCCCCGACGAAGCATGTCGGGACTGACGTCGAGTCCAATGACGTGCGCGGAAGTACGACTGATGAGTTGACGCGTGACCGATGCTGGACCGCAGGCGACGTCGAGCACGACGCCGGGCCGCGACTCCACGACGGCGTCGATCATCGCCGTTCGCCAGCGACGATCTTGTCCCAGGGACAGGAGACGCGCCAAACGGTCGTAACGCTCGGGCAAGCCCGCAAAGAGTCGGCGCGCGAAAGCGTTCGCGTGAGCGCGAGACTCTCGGACGTCTCGGTGCAAACCACTCACTTCGATGGCGACCCCCTTGCCCGTGTGCCAACGCCTTAGCGAGAATCGCCGTACGCTGAGGTCACCCTAACGTCGATTCGTCGATTCGTCGCTTCCACTTCAAGAGAGATTTCCTCCCCCAGGGTCAAGTCGCGAACGGACGGCCGACCCTCGAACCCTTTCGCCCATCGACGCCGCGCAGTAGAACCCTCGAGGTCGTGCAAAGCCACGACCTCACCGCTCGCTTGAGCGGTGCCTCGTCGGCACTCGGCGTCGAGACGGCCCGCGCTCGTCGCCGCAGGGACGAACGTCATTCTCCCGGAGGGGTTCTCTCGACGTGAGGAGCTTTCGATATCGTCGCGCGCCGCGTCACGAAGTCATGGATGGTACGGCGAAGCTGCCCGTCGCGCGCGAAGCTTTGAACGTGGAGTTCATTCGCGTCCACCACGACACGTCCGGCGACGTGGTCAAGAATCTGACGATTTCCCGACGAAGCGGCCTCCGACCACGACGCCATTTCCGTGGCCGTTGCGAGGGCTCGTTCCCGCAGCTGCTCGCGACCCACCATTTCCGAAACGACGCCTGCGGAGAGTGCGGCTTCGCCGTCGAGCACCAGCCCGGCGAGAAACATCGCACGTGCGAGGCTTTGACCCATCGCGTCGACGACCAACCGGATGCCCGCCTCGGAGTAGACCAGTCCGAGCTTGGAAGCGGGAACAGCCAGACGCACCTCGGGAGAGGCAATGCGAATATCGGCGGACAACGCGAGCTCCAAGCCCCCACCAATGACGTTTCCCTGCAGCGCGGCAATGATGGGAATCCGCGATTCACGAAGCACGGCGAAATTACTTTCGTGCGCGACGAGGTCTAGTGGCTCACTATTCGACGCCTCCACGAAGTCATAGCCCGCGCAAAAGTCTGGTGGCTCGCCCGTGATGACGATAACTCGCGTGCTGGCCGGAGGATTGGCGACGAACTCTTCGATCGCCGAAATCGTTGAGCGTCCGAGCACGTTTCGTCGCTCTCCCGCTGAGAGTCGAAGCTCGACCACGCCGTGACCGACGTGGCGAATTTCGACGCGGGTCGCCGGTGGGGCGGCGAGGCGAACTCGACGCCGGTCTCGCACCCAGCGCGTCGATCGACGAAGTCTCGTAGTGAAGCGGTTCTGGAAAAGCGAGAGGGACCGGCCAAAGCGCGTTATCGGCGCCACGTCGCCCCCCGCTCGATGAGGACTTTATTCATCAGGGTCCCCCTGACCACGATCGGCAAATTCCTGGCGAACTTCATCGTTGTGCTCGCCCAACGTCGGAGGCGCGCGCCGCGCCGACACGGTGCTCCGGCCGTATCGAAGAGGACTGCCCGGAAGTTCGATGGCCCCTAAGGTCGAATGATCCACGCTCCAGACCAGATTCTGTTGGCGCACCTGTTCGCTGGCGTAGACGGCGTCGAGCTTTTTCACTTCTCCCGCGGGTACGCCGGCGGCGTCAAAGAGGGGTAGCCACTGCGCGACGGATTGTCGCGCCAGCGCTGAGGCCATGAGTTCGTTGAGCCGATCGACGTCGGCAATCCGCTGGGCGTTCGTCGCGAATCGTTCATCGCGGGGATCGATTCCAATAAGTGGCGCAAAGCGTCGCCAGATAGCGTCGTTGCCCACCGCGATGACGATCGGGGCGTCGCTCGCGTGAAAGACGCCGTAAGGACAGACCGTGGGGTGCTGGTTACCTGAAAGCGGCGGCACCTGACCCGCCACGAGGTAGCGCGTTCCTTGAAAGGTGTGCACGCCGATCTGGCCCGCCAGGAGCGAAGTCGAGACCCGCTGCCCACGTCCGCTCTTGGCGCGCTCGACGAGTGCCGCGACCGCGCCGATGACGGCGTAGAGCCCGGCGACGATGTCGGCGATGGGTACGCCGACCTTGACCATGGGCCCTTCGCGGGGGCCGGTGATGGACATCAGCCCACCCTCAGCTTGGAGAATATGGTCGTAGCCGACACGGCGTGCGTCAGGGCCGTCGTCGCCAAAACCGCTGATGGAAAGTCGAACGAGGCCAGGATTCATCGCTTCAAGCGCCTCGTCGGCGAGTCCGAGTCGCTCCATTACCCCGGGCCGAAAGTTCTCCACCAGGACGTCGGCCCAGCGAACGAGCTGTTCGATGAAGCTCCACTGCTCAGGGTCCTTCAGATCGAGGGTGACGCTTCGTTTGTTTCGATTGGCCGAAAGGAAGTACGTGCTCTCGCGTCCAGCGGGCGAGTCGACGAAGGGCGGTCCCCACATTCGCGTGTCGTCACCAGAACCCGGCTGCTCGATCTTGATCACGTCGGCGCCAAGGTCGCCCAAGATCATCGTGGCGTAGGGTCCCGCGAGGACCCTCGATAGGTCGAGCACGTGCACGCCACTTAGCGGGCCGGTCCCCTCACTGGGGCTGGAGTGGTCACTCACGTCGCTGCTCACGTCTCTCGATTCATTTCTACTCGACGCCGCGACGTGGCGACGTGTTGGTCGGAGTACCACTTGACCTCGAGGGGCCCACGATCGAGCCCCTCGAGGTCACGCGGTCCTTACTTCAAGCCGTCGGCCTTCAACACCGCCAAGCACGATGCCTTGGACGTGCAGTTCGTGACGTCACCCAGAATCTTGGCGGACAACGCCTTGCCCTGAACCTCATTACCGGTTTGCGCGTTCGCGATGTACGGCGCGTAGGGACCAAAGGTGTTGTGGTACTTGTTGAAGTCGATGCTGCCGCTGGCGCCCTCGTAGTTGATCTTCTTGTGGGCCTTTAACAGCGCCACACACGTCGTGTACGTCGAGCACACCGTGCCCGGAGGATTCGTCACCTTCACCATGTCCTTTGAGACGACCGCGCCACTGAAGGTCTTGGCGTAGGTGTCGGCCAAAGCCAGTGAGATGACCGCGTCGAACGCGTAGTTCGAACCACCGAGAGGTCCGGCCGCCGCCTGGCTCGGGAACATCTTCTTGAAGGTCTTTAGAAACGCGCTGTAGGCCGCACCCGTGACCGACGTACCCATGATCGACGTCAGTTGCGCGTGCGCCTTCGCGTCCCCAAAGGCCTTGATGTAGTCACTACTCGTCGTGATGTCGGTACCGATCCACGGAATCTTCGAGCCCAGTTGACTGAACTCCGTCGACAAGGCCGCCACCGTTTGCGCGTCGGTTTGAGAGAAGATCACGTTGGGCTTGTCAGCAATGACCTGAGCCACCGTATTGGTGTAGGACGACTGGTCGGCCTGGATGTTGTACACGTGAACCACCGTGCCACCGAGCTTGATCCACGTTGTCTTCACCGGTGCGACGATGGTCTGAGCCGCCGCGTCGGAGTAGAACAACAGGTCGGCCGTCTTGTAGCCCTTGAGGTGCGCGTACGTCGCCATCGCGACGCCGAGCTGGCTGTCCGACGGGCTGTCACGGAAGAGGTACGGGTCAGTTTGGTGGTCACGTCCCACGTCGCCGCCCTGGAACTCGTCGATGATCTTGTTCGCGTGCAACACGGGCTCAACCGCGTTGATCTCTTGCGTGGTCGGTCCAATGATGCCTTCGATACCTCCGCCAGAAATCAGCTTCAGTAGCGCCGTTTTACCTTCCACGGGGTCACATCCCGTATCCCCCTGGGGGATCTGGAGCTTCTTGCCGAGGATGCCGCCGGCCGCGTTGATCTGGGACTGGGCGATTTGCGCACCCTGGTAGATGCCCTCACCCAGGCTGGCCAATGGACCGGTGAAGCACGACAACACGCCAAAGGAAACACTGCCCGACGACGCTCCCGCGACACTCCCTACCCCCATCACGGCACCGGTGCCCAACGCCGTGGACAATGCCACCACGCTGGTCACTGCCCGAATGGACAACTTCTTTCTAAGTATTCGCACTACTTTCCCCCCTTTTAAGTGTTGCTCTCATATGAGACCTTCCTTGGCGCTACGACATTCGTCCGACGTAGAGGTCGATGACCTCCTCGTCGTGCAAAAGCTCAGAGGCGGGGCCGTCGAGACGGTTCTTCCCGAGAACTAACACGTAGCCCCAGTGCGCGTGGCGTAACGAGCGTCGCGTGTTTTGTTCCACCACGCAGACGCCGACGCCGGTCGCGGCGACTTTCTCAATCTGTTCCCAAAGCGCGCTTTGCAGCAGCGGTGAGAGTCCCGCGCTGGGCTCGTCGAGCAGCATGACGCTGGGATCAAGCATGAGTCCTCGGGCCATGGCCAGCATGCTTCGCTGACCTCCGCTGAGTGCTCCCGCCTTGCGACGAAGAGCCTGGCGAATGTCGGGAAAGAGTTCGCAGAGTTCGTCAATTCGCTCCGCTACGCCACTCTTACGGGTGTAACCACCCATTTCGAGGTTTTCCTTGACGGTGAGATCGGGAAAGGTATTGGCAACCTGGGGGACGTACGCGAGGCGGTGGCGCACCATCTTTTCCGGCGCGAAGTTGGTGCACTCCTTGTCAAGTACAAAGACGTGACCGCTCGTCGTCTTGATGACGCCGCAGATTGCCTTCAACAGCGTTGATTTGCCAGCACCGTTCGGTCCGACGATCGCGGTGATTTTGCCTGGATACACCTTGATCGACACGTCTTCAATGATGGGCGAGCCACCATAACCAGCCGTGACTTTGTCGACGCGCAGGACCACAGGAGTTTCCACGGTTTCAGTCATTCGTCGTCGTTCCCCAGGTAGGCGTCGACGACGCGCTTGTTGTCACGTAGTTCGGCGAACGGGCCCTGCGCGATGACGGTGCCAAGGTCCATGACCACGACCTCGTCGCACGTGCGCTCAATAAAGGGGAGATTATGCTCCACCACGACCACCGTGCTGCCGTTGCGCTTCAGCTCACGAATTGCTTCACCGATACGCTCTCCGAGCACGGGATTGACTCCGCCCATCGGCTCGTCGAGAATCGTGAGCCGCGGTTTCGCCGCGGCGATTCGGGCAAACTCCAGTAAACGCTTTTGGCCGCCGCTGAGCCCCACCGCACGTTGGTTGCGAACCGCGTCAAGCCGGTAGTGAACCAGCAGATCACTCAACTCGCCTGACTCTTGCTCTTCAAGACGTCGCAGCCGTCGCGGGGCAAAGATGCTTCGCCACAACGAGTCACGATCGAGGTCACGACGCCCCACTCGCACGTTGTCAATGACCGAAAGATCACGCCACTCTCGGGGCGATTGGAAGGTGCGAATCAATCCCATTCGAGAGATCTGGTCCGGCCGCTTCCCCACAATCTCAGCATCGGCGAATCGAATATTCCCCTGGTCGGGCTGTTCGAATCCCGACACCAGGTCAATCACGCTGCTCTTCCCTGCGCCATTGGGGCCAATCAGCCCGACGACCGTCCCCTCACGAATGCTCATGGAGCATTCGCTCACGGCCACGACGCCGCCAAAGGTCTTGGTCACGCCATCGATCTCGAGCAGTGGCGACGTCACGCGTCCGCCCCACTTTCGTTCAAGACGACGTCGTCAGCATCGATCTCGTGAATCGCTCCGACGTCTCGCGAAAAAAGTGTTCGCCACGTTCGTCGAACTTGGGTGCCATCGGTACCTAAACGCTCCGGGATCAGCCCACTCGGGCGGAACTTCAGCATCAAGATGATCAGCAGACCAATGAGAATTTGACGAAGTGCCGGGCCGAGTTCGGGGCGGGCCTGCGGCGAAGGAATATACCGAGTCAACTCCACGAAACCGACGTAGACGATGAACGAGCCGAGGATCACCCCCTTTGGATTTCCTCGGCCGCCGACCAATATGGCGGCGTAGAGCACGAAGATCTCGGTCGGACGCCAATCAAGCGGGTTGAACGCCCCGATGTACGCGGCGAAGAGTCCCCCCGAGAAGCCCGCGAGGCCGGCCCCAAAGAGATACGTTCGGTATTTCGCCCAAAAAACGTTTCGTCCATAGACCGCGGCCGCGGCTTCGTCGTCGCGAACGGCGCGCACCATTCGGCCAAAGGGGCTCTTGGACAGGCGCGTGACGACGACGTAAACGCCGGCGAGAATCAAGAGGCACGCCGCGAAGAAGTAGTAGTGATAGGCGCTGTACGAAAGTCCGCCACCCAGCGGATCGAACAGACCGTAGACACCGTTATAGCCATTAAAGAGTGGCGTGAAGTTCTCGACCCAGTAGTAGATGGCCCATACGGCGCCGAGCGTCGTGATGGCGAAATAGATTTCGCGCAAGCTCCGCAGAGCGATCGCTCCGATAATGGAAGCGAAGGCGACGACCACGATAACCGCGAGCATCACCGCAATCGGGTAAAAGAGGTGTAAACCGAACACGTACGCGACGGGGGCGTGCGGCTTGCCAATGGTAAGGACAATGGTCATGTACACGCCCAGGGCGAAGTAGGCGTACGCCGACAAGTCGAAGTCGCCCGCCCACCCCCAAATCATGTCGATGCCTAAGGCGAGCACGGCGAAGATCGTGGCCTCGGTCAATATGGCGGTCCAGTATTGAAGCATCAGGTCCTTACCATCTGGGCCTTGCCCCGCACGAACATCCCATTGGGCTTGACGAGCAACATCACGACTAAGAACCCGAAAGCGAAGACGAGTTGGTAGGACGAAGACCAGTACGTCCCCGCGATCGACATCAACAGACCTAGCACGAGCGCGCCCCCCAGTGTCGCGTACGGCCGACCAAGTCCGCCGCCCACCGCGGCAGTAATGGAAAGTAGAAGAAATCCGTTACCGATCGAGGGGGTGATGGTGCCGATCGTCTCTCCGTACAGAAAGCCGGAGAAACCTGAAACGGCTCCGGCCACCGCCCAGGTACGCATCACCACGCTACGAGCGGGGATACCACTCACCTGCGCGAGCGAACGATTTTGGGCCACCGCACGAAGCGCCTTGCCAATCTTCGTTCGCTGCAAGAAGACGTAAATCAGTACCGCCACCACGATGGCGGAGATGATGACGCGAATCGTCAAGGTCGTCCAAAGGAACGGACCAACGTGCAACAAGCTTCCCTGCGCGAAGCCGTACGAGACGCTCGCGCCGCCGAATCCAATCAACAAGAGATTCTGAAGAATAAGCGAGGCCCCCAATGTCGCGATCAAGGTCGAAAGCGGCTTTTGATCACGAAAACGTTCAATGAGAAAGAGGTTGAGCGCCATGCCGGTCAGTGCGCCAAAGATCGTCGCCACGAGAGCGCAGACGTAAATGTTCAGGTGAAAGTTGGTTTCGCCAACGTAGGCCGAGTAGGCGCCAATCGTCAGAATCTCGCCGTGAGCCAAGTTAGCGACCCTACTAACGGCGTACTCGAGAGTGAAGGCCACCGCCGAAAGCGCAAGAATGGCGGCGACAGCGATGCCCATCCCGATGCTGATCCAAAAAATGCTCACGTTCCCCCAGAAGCGTCAGACCGAAAGTCTTTTTCCCAACATCACCACGGCGTCCCCGCTGAGAATTCAGAGAGGTTAACAGCGTGCTGCGCCCAGCGGCGCCCGACAGATATGAGAAATCTAGCTTTTCTCCTCAAAGAGCGCTCGCGGCGCCGCGGCGCCGCGCCGTGATCTCGTGACCAGTCGAAACTTCGCCTCACGCGCCACTCATACCACCGCGCGTTGGCGTCGCTCTCTTCGCGACACGGGCTCCATTTGACTCCACACGCTCCGGTCCGCGATGGACTCGATCTGGCATAAAGCGCCTGTTTTTACGCTTTTCGGTGGGTGTTCACCGTATCGAACCATCGGCACGATCAATAAACTCAACCGTCGCTTCCTCAACCCCTCGACGCGTCGGTCCACCTCGGAACCATGCGATGGCTGAGCGAACCAATGCCGATACGTGTAACTTTTCACAAGTTTCACCTCCTCTTCCGAAATGACTTAAGCGTGCGCGGGTCGTCATGGCCCTGCTCAAGGTTGAGCGGTGGCCGCGACGACCTCACGTGGGAGGAGCGGGGAGTGAACGTGCAAACTTCTCAGCAGCGAATCTCGTACTTTGCGCTCGCCTCGATGGATGGAGCCGTCATCGGAGGAATTCGAACGTGGCGCTCGCGAAGGAAGTCCCCATCTCGAAAGCACCGCCGTTCGCGCGCATTCAAAGGACGCCTTTTCGGCATTCGCGAATTCGTGGGCCGCCCTCTTTCGTAATTTGGCGGTGGCGCACCCGGTGAAAGAACGCTGTCGTGTCCACGTGTCGCGATCCGTCAGGTGCGGGCATTGGGAGAATCAACGCAATTCCGAAGTTCAGGCGGCCGGGCTCGAAGAGAGCCAGCTCGACGACCTCTGGAACTTTGAATCCTCGATCGCCTGCGACGAGCGCCCAAGGGCCGCGCTACCCACGCCGAAGCCATCACGTGGCGCCTTTTGAACATTGATCTTCACCAGATCTTCTCGGGAACGTCAACATCGCTCGCCCCGGGCTTTGAGGACCCTGAAGCGTCGCGCACGTCAAAATCGTGGGCGACTTACTGGGCCCACCGCTCGCAACCTCGAGACGTCGAGCCGATTCTTTCGCGAAGCCCAGCGATAGTTGCGCGATTTCAGTTCGTCACGTGGCGTCGCGACGCGGGCGACGTGCGCGGAGGGCTGCGCCGCGCGGGCAGATCGGCCAGGAGTTCGCGCGTGGCCTCGGCGACGAGGGCCACGGCTCGATGAAACGCCTCAGTCTCGAGCAATCTCCCCGACGTGACCCCGCTCACCTTGCGCACGAATTGAAGAGCGGCGGCCTCAACTTCTGCGCTCGTCACTGGTGGTTCTAATCCGCGCAAAGTGGTGATATTTCGACACATCACTTGAACTCCTCACTCGAACTCACTGCATGAGTTGAAAGCTCGCGCCACTGGGGTCTCGAACGGTCGCGACGCGTCCGTAGGGCGAATCCTGCGCGGAACGAAGCACTCCGCCACCATGAGCGAGGACGACGTCGAGTGATTCATCGAGGTTGGCGACGCCGAAGTAGATCGTCCACGTGGAGGGATCAGTGGCGCGAAAATGTCCCGTCGCGTCCATCAAGCCGGCGAACACGGACTCACCGTCGTGAACCGTCGAGTAGCGCAAAGCGACGTCGTCGCTCATCGTGCGAACATCCCAATCGAAGACGCCGCGGTAGAACGACAGTGCTTCGTCGTATCGGCGGGTATGCAGTTCGAACCAGCGCGGCGCGTTCCGTTCACCGATCGCACGAAAGCCCGAGAAGTCTTGCGACGACCAAAGGCCGATAGAGGCGCCCGCCTGGTCGCTCAGCACCGCCGAGACGCCCAGGTCTCCGATCGCGGTGACCGGCTGGACGACGTCTCCCCCGTTCTCTCGACCGCGCTCCAGCGTGGCCGCCACGTCCTCGACGGCTACGTGCACGCTCCAGCGGTCCGCCGTGGCATCGCTCGTAGTGTTCGCCCTAGCCCCCGCGATGGGGACCCCTTCGCGCATGAACATCCAGTAGCCCCCGAACTCTGGTGACGCCTCGCCGGACTCCCAACCAAAGAGGGCGTGGTAGAAGTCACGCGCTCTTTTGGGCTCGGCGGTCATAAGGTCAATCCAGCACGGCTGTCCCCACGGGGCATGTTCACGAAAAGCCAAGGCGTCCTCCCTTCGGGTCCAACAGACCAACGGCGAGAAACGACCGCGCCACTCTCGTTCTCCTGACGAGAACGGCGCCAAGCTTGATGCTTAGCGCGTCTTCGTGAGCCGACCGTCGACGCTCGCTTCAATGACGAAGACGCCCACTCCCACGAGCACGGCGGCAGCGGTGATCAAGAGCTCCGCCGACGTGGTGAGGGCGGAATCAAGGAATCCCAATCCGACGCAACACATCCCCGCGGCCGGCAACAAAACAACGAACTGAACCCACGACTTCGCACGCGACGAGGCCGTCGAACGCGGGTCCGACTGCCATCCCGCGAAGCCAATCATCGTGGCCAATAGGACGCCGTAAACGACGACGAGCCCGCAGTATCCCAGTACTAGTGATCTCATGAAACTCCCCTTGTTCAAGACCCGTACCAACGCAAACTCTAATGACTGATCGAGGGAAAGAGAAGGATTCGACCTCTTCAGAGGGGCCGCCAGCGCCGAGCGGCGGTGCGGGCGCTTTGGCCCTGGGAGAAACGACGACCTACGCTGGCCACGAGCGCCGTAGAGATCCGAGGTTCACATCGTGGCACTGCCTCTGCTGTCGGTAGATGAAATGCGCACGGCGGACGCGCGGGCGATGGCAAATCTCGGCGTGGACACCCTCGTCAACGCGGCGGGCACCGCCGTCGCGCACGAAGCTCAACTCCTCCTCGGAGGTTGTTATGGGCGTCGCGTCGCGGTCGTGGCCGGACCGGGCCTCAACGGGGCTGACGGGCGTGTGGCCGCCGAGTGGCTTCGGCGACGAGGCGCGCGCGTCGAGCTCTTTTCGACTTCGAACCAGCCTGGTCAACTTCACGGATATGACCTTTACATCGACGCTGCCTTTGGTCTTGGGTGTTCGAGGCCCTACGTGGCGCCCGAGGTAGACGACACGACCCCGATCCTTGCGGTGGATCTACCCTCCGGGGTAGACGCCGACACCGGTGAGCTCTTCGGGAGCCCCGCGCGCGCGACGGTCACACTCGCCCTGGGCGCCTTCAAACCTGCCCACTTCACGGGCGAGAGCGTCGGCTACGTCGGACGACGACGATTTGCGGGACTGGGAATCGTAGGTGAGTCTCGCGACGCGCTCGTCGAAGACATTGATTTACGCACCTTCGTACGATTCGAGTCAAGCGACCACAAGTGGCGCCACGCGATGGCCATTTTGGCGGGTTCGGCGGCGATGACGGGGGCGGCGACGTTGGCCTGCGAAGGAGCGTTGGCCGGGGGCGCCTCAATGGTTCGACTCACGTGCCGTGGCGACGAGGGCTCGCTGCTGAGCGTGCCGGGGCTCGCCGTTGAAATCGTGCGCGACCCGACTTCACACCCTGACGAGAGGGTCAAAGTCATCGTGGCCGGGCCGGGACTCGGTCACGAGGCGGGGACGTGGTTGGACGAGCGTCTCCACGGCGTCAATGTTCCGGTCGTGCTTGACGCTGACGGCCTGGACGCCGAACTCATCGCGAAGCACAGGGGCTCGGTTCCGTGGGTCCTCACGCCCCACGAGGGCGAATTTGAACGGATCACGGGTAAGAAATTGGGATCGAATCGAATGCTGGCCGTTCGAGAGTTGGCCTCGCGAACCAACTGCGTCGTCCTCTTAAAGGGACCCGTCACGCTCGTGGCTAACCCCTCTGGTGAGGTCCGCGTCGTGACGAGTGGCACCAGCTCCCTCGCGAGTGCTGGTACTGGCGACGTCCTTTCTGGGCTTATCGGCGCGGCCGTCGCCCGCGGGCACGAGCCCTTTGCAGCGGCCGCGCTGAGCGCGCACTTGCACGGACGTGCCGGCGCCCAACTCGCTCGCTACGGTCGAGCGTCGTCCTTGCCGGGTGTTCTCGGGGAACTGCTGCGCACGACTGAGACGTCCACGCCAGGAAGATGGGGCTCGCTCTAGGCGGGTTCGACGACCACCGCGGTGCCGTAGGCGCATATCTCCGAACCCATTTCAGCGATTTCGCTCGAGTCCAAACGCATCGCCAAGACCGCGTTGGCCCCCTTCGCCACCGCTTCGTCGCTCATTCGTTTGATGACCTCCTCGCGACTGGCTTGGAGGTTCTTCGTCAGTCCCTGTAGTTCTCCGCCCACCAGAGACTTCAAGGAGGCTCCCAGGTTCGAAAACACGTTGCGTGACCGGACGGTCAATCCAAAGACCTCGCCCTTCACTTCGACGACGCGAAAACCCGGTAAGTCATTCATCGTTGAGATCAACATCGTGTCCTCCTGGGACCGGCCAGCGTAATTTTGACACTAACAGTGACCTTTGACCTGCAGTTGAGCCTCACTTGGTAGCGATACAGTGACATTCCAGAGACAAAACGACCGGTCCCCGGTGGTCGTCGCCCGATGTCGTGTCTCGATGGAGGGTGGGCAGTGGAACCGACGAATGTAGAAAACCCTGACTACTTCCATAAGGTCGTCGACTGCCAGTGGGCCTGCCCCGCTCACACCAACGTTCCTGGCTACCTCCGGCTCATCGCACAAGATCGTTTTGACGACGCCTACATGCTCAATCGCGAGTCCAACGTTTTTCCCGGCATCCTGGGGCGCACCTGCGACCGACCGTGCGAACCCGCCTGCCGGCGTGAACGCGTTGACGGCAGCCCCGTGGCGATCTGTCGGCTCAAACGCGTGGCCGCCGACTTAAAGGGTGACATCAGCCATCGACTGCCCGCGATACCCGAGGAGAAGAATGGCAAGCGAGTGCTGCTCGTGGGCGCCGGTCCGTCGTCGCTCACGGTGGCCAACGACCTCTTGCCCCTGGGCTACGACGTCGTGCTCTACGAGCAGTTCCACCGCCCAGGCGGATTGATGCGCACGAACATCCCCGAATTCCGCCTTCCGGACTCGGTGCTCGATGAAGAGACCGCCACGATCATCGATATGGGCGTCGAAGTCCACTACGGCCGCCCCGTGAATTCATTGAAGTCATTGCTCGACGAGAACTTTGACGCGATTTTCGTGGGCGTCGGCGCCCCGAAAGGCAAGGAGTTGAATCTCCCCGGTCGCCACGATGAGATCGACTCTCATATCCACGTGGGGATTGAGTGGCTCGAATCGGTGGCCTTTGGACACGTGGACTCGATCGGGGAACGTGTCCTGATCATCGGCGTCGGCAATACCGCCATGGACTGCTGTCGGACGTCGCGTCGCCTTGGCGGCAAAGAGATCAAGGTGATGGCGCGCCGACCGCGCGAATATTTCAAAGCGTCGCCCTGGGAACTCGAAGACGCCGAAGAAGAGGGTGTCGAGATCGTCGTGAATCACGCGCCCACTCGTTTCGTCGTCGAGGATGGTCGACTCGTGGGGATGGAGTTCAACGTGGTCGAGTGGGACCAGGGGGCTCGCACCTCCACCGTCACTTCGAGCATCATCATCCCTTGCGACGACGTGATTCTCGCCATTGGCCAGGAGAACGCCTTCCCCTGGATCGAACGAGACCTCGGACTGAACTTTGGCGAATGGGACCTGCCCGTGGTGGACGAAGTCACGTTGGCGTCGACGCTGCCGGGCGTTTTCTTCGGCGGAGATGCTGCCTTCGGCCCCAAGAACATCATTTGGGCGGTCGCGCACGGACACCAGGCGGCCATCTCCATTCACCAGCACTGCCAGGGTGAACCGCTCGACGTGCGCCCCCCGCAGGGCATGAACCTCGTCAGTCAAAAGATGGGCATGAGTGAGTGGAGCTATCACAACGACTTCAACCCTTCTTCGCGTCAACAGATGAGCCACGTCGGCCTCGTCGAGCGTTTCAACTCCCTCGGCCTCGAAGTCGAACTGGGCTTCAGTGCCGAACAGGCCGCTCGCGAAGTCCAGCGATGCTTGAACTGTGACGTGCAAACCGACTTCAACGCACCGGCGTGCATCGAGTGCGACGCGTGTATTGACATCTGCCCCGTACAGTGCCTGACGATCACCTCCAACGCGGACGAGTCGACCTTGCGGGCCAAACTCTCAGCCCCGTCGACCAACCTTGAACAGGCCCTTTACGTGTCCGCGCCGCTTCCCCAGACGGGTCGGGTCATGGTCAAAGACGAAAACGTGTGCGTGCACTGCGGACTCTGCGCCGAGCGCTGCCCGACGGCCGCGTGGGACATGGCGCTTTTCGACCTGGCCATTCCCTACGCCCAGAGCTCGAATTACGTCCCCCTACCCGCCCTGCGAACGAGGTAACCCGTGACCACCCTCTCGCCCACCAATCAACGCCAGCGCGTCAACGACTTTGCCATCAAACTGGCGAACGTCAACGGCACTGGCTCCGCCAGTGCTAATAGCCTCTTGATGCAGGCGATCTTCCGAATGGGTGTTCCAGTCTCGGGCAAGAACCTCTTCCCGTCCAACATCCAGGGACTTCCTACTTGGTATGAGATACGCGTCAACGGTGACGGACACACGTCTCGCGCGCTCGACTACGACCTGATGGTCGCGATGAATTCGCAGACCTACGAGCAAGACGTCTTCGAAGTGCGCCCCGGTGGATACCTCCTCTACGACTCGAGCTGGCCCCTCGACACCGATCTCGAGCGTGACGACGTCACGTTTCTCGGCATTCCGCTCGCCCAGATCTGCCTCGAGCACTTCGCCGCACCGCGCGAACGCATCTTGATGAAGAACGTCGCGTACGCCGGGGCCATCGTTGCCCTGGTGGACATCGACGTCGAGCTCGTCGCCGCCTTGCTCGACGAAACCTTTTCGCGCAACGAGAAGCTGCGCGCCTCGAATCAACTCGCTCTGCGACTGGGCTACGACTACGCGCGCGAAAACTTCACCACCCCGCTCGAGTTCCGCGTCGAAGCGATGAACGCGAACCGCGACGCGATTCTCATCGACGGCAATACCGCGGTTGCCCTGGGAGCGCTCTACGCCGGGGCCACCGTCGCCGCGTGGTATCCCATCACCCCCGCGACGGCCGTCATGGACAACTTCACGCAGTTGTGCGCCAAGTATCGCCGCACCCCGCTGGCGGCGACGTCGCCCGACGCGCCGGTGCAATATCGCCACGACTACCTGATTATTCAGGCCGAGGACGAGATTGCTTCCATCGGAATGGTGCTCGGTGCGGGTTGGAGCGGCGCGCGCGCCTTCACCTCGACCTCGGGGCCAGGGATCTCTTTGATGAATGAGTTACTCGGGCTCGCGTACTACACCGAAATCCCAGCGGTCATCGTCGACGTGCAACGGGTGGGTCCCTCGACGGGTATGCCGACGCGGACCCAGCAGGGCGATCTTATGATGTGCGCCTACGCGAGCCACGGCGACACCAAGCACATCCTCGTTTTTCCGGCCAACCCCCATGAGTGTTTCGAGTTCGCGGTGACGGCATTTGACCTCGCCGAACGCTTCCAAACGCCGGTCTTCTTGCTGTCGGACCTTGACATTGGGATGAACGACTGGGTGGTGCCGAAGTTGACGTGGGACGACGCCTACGTACCTGATCGTGGTCGTGTTCTGAGTGACGACGACTTGGCTTCGATCAAGGAGTTCTTCCGCTACAGCGACGAGGACGAAGAGCACGTCACGCCGCGCACGCTTCCGGGATCGATCGAAAAAGGTGCGTACTTCATCCGCGGGTCTGGCCATGATCGTTTTGGCCGCTACACCGAGAGTCCGCCCGAGTATCAAGAGGTCGTGGACCGACTGAAGAAAAAACACGCCGCCGCGGCGTCGCACGTGCCCGCGGCGGTGATCGAGCACCACGAAGGTGCGCGCTTTGGCATCATCACCGTTGGCAGCTGCGACCTTGCCGTGCGCGAGGCGATCGATCAGTTGAGCGAGGTCGGCGTTCACGCCGACTTCATGCGCGTGCGTGGATTTCCCTTCGGCGACGAAGTGAAGGACTACCTCGCGAACCACGAGCTCTGCTTCGTGGTCGAACAAAACAGGGACGCCCAACTGCGCTCATTGCTCATTCTCGAAGCGGCGGGCCGTCCCGAAGCACTTCACTCGGTCCTCGCCTATGGCGGATTCCCGCTCAGCGCACGCGACGTCGTTCAACCGATTCTCGAAGAAGTGGAGTCCTAGTCGTGCCGTCGATCACCAAACCCCTCATTCCAATCAGTCCCTTGCCCAAGAACGAACTCGGGCTCACCATTCGCGACTACGAGGGTGCCATGTCAACGCTGTGCGCCGGCTGCGGCCATGACTCGGTCACCGCGGCGATCAGTCACACCTTTTGGGAACTGTCGACGCCGCCGTCTTCGATCGCGAAGTTGAGCGGTATCGGCTGTTCTTCCAAGACTCCGACGTACTTCGTACGCGGCGCTCACGGCTTCAACTCAGCGCACGGGCGCATGGCCACGATCGCAACGGGCGCCAACGCCGCGAATCGTGAACTGACCTACATCGGCATCTCGGGTGACGGCGACTCGCTCTCCATCGGCCTCGGACACTTGATGCACGCCATGCGGCGCAACGTGAACATGGTGTACGTGATTGAGAACAATGGTGTGTACGGTCTCACCAAGGGCCAGCTCTCAGCCTCCGCCGACGTGGGCTCTCGTCCGAAGAAGGGTGACCCGAACCCCCTCGCGCCCATCGACCCCATCATGCTCGGCCTGTCCTTGGGCGCGACGTTCCTCGCACGCTCCTTTTCGGGAGACAAGGAGCAGTTGATCCCGATTCTGAAGGCCGCGGTCGCCCACCGGGGCTTCGCCCTGATCGACGTGATCTCGCCGTGCGTGACCTTCAACGACCACGAAGCTTCGACGAAGAGTTACCGTTTCGTTCGCGAGCACGAGGTGAAGGAAGTCGAGACGGACTTCGTCCCCCTCCGCACCGAGATCCGAACCTCCATATCCGCCGACGTCGCGCGCGAAGTGACGATGCATGACGGCAGCGTTTTGCGCTTTCGCTCCGTACCCGATGGTTTCAATCCCCGCGATCGAATGAGTGTCGAAACCTATATTCGCGACCGGCATGAACGAGGAGAGATCGCCACCGGTCTGCTTTACGTGAGCGAGGACACCCCAGATTTGCACGAGATCAACGCCACGGCCCCCGAAGGTTTGGCCAAGCTTCCCTTCCGCGTACTCTGCCCTGGTGCCGACGAACTCGCGCTCTTGCAAGAGGGATTTCGCTAGACAGCGCGGAGAGCGTCGTGAGGTGTAGTTTCGCTCTATGCCCCCCGAGCACGATGCGGACGACGAGTCGCCGAACTACGAGGTCGGCGAAATGGTGTGCTACGCCGGTCTCCTCTGTCCCGATTGTCAAATTGTGCTTGACGGCTCAGCGCATCGCGTGGACTGCGCTCTGGCGCGCGCGAACGGTCTGCCCACGAATACCGCGTGGTGATTGCCCACTTGACGAACACAGAACGCCCTCCCTCGAAAGTGCTAGTTCCAGTAATGCGTTCGCGCGCGCCCGAAATGTGTAACCTCCGTAAATATGACCGATAATGCGCCCGAGACGATCAGCGTTGCCATCGTTGACGACCACGTCATGGTCGCGGAAATGCTGTCCCTCGTAATCGCTCGCGAAGAAGACCTCCGGCTGGTGGGTGTCGCCGGCACCGTCGCTGAAGCGCTCGCGCTCACTGAGCGAGAGCGGCCCGACGTCATCTTGATGGACTATCAACTCCCCGACGGCCACGGAATCGAAGCCGTGAAGGCGATTCTCGGGCGCTGGCCAGCGACCAATATCGTGATGCTTTCGGGCATCGGGGCGAGCGACCTGCTGGCGCGAGCAGTTGAGGCCGGTTGTGTCGGGCTGCTTGGCAAAGATCGCCCGGTGGAAGACGTCGTGGCGTCCGTGCGCTCCGCGGCCCGAGGCGAGGTCGTTATTCGAAGCGACGACTTCGCGGGACTCTTAAGTAAGTTGCGCAAGAGCCCCGAGCAAAACGCTCAATTCCTGACCGCTCGTGAGTTGGAAGTTCTGAAGCTTTTGGCGCGAGCACATACGACCGAAAAGATCGGCGAGGAACTCTTCATCTCGGTGAACACGGTACGAAATCACGTCGCGAACATCCTCTCAAAACTCGGTGCGCACTCGAAGCTCGAGGCGGTCGCGATCGCCGCCCGCGAAAAACTCATCGACATTTCAACCTGAGGTAGTTGAGGAATCTTATAGAACGCGAATTGCGCGGGCGCCACACGAGTCGAATACGGCTTTTAGACATGTGTAGTGACCTCGTCTAGACACCTTCGTGCGCGCAATACTTCCGAGATGTATTCCAACGCAAAACGAACGTGCGCGCTTGGTCGCTTTGCACGCAACCAGTCTGCGAACTCACCCCCGTTCGTTTCAGGCATGACGATGTTTGTAGCCAAAGTGTCTAGAGGTCCGTGCAAGTCTCGCCACGGCCTGAAGTCTTTAGCGTCATTCGTTGCATCCGACACTTGAGATCTAGCTACGGACTATTGGCGTCTCATTACACCCGAGCAAGGGATTTCTCCTCGCCCACTTTTAAAGCGCCGGTGGACCGTAACCGTTGGTCATTAACACCAGATTGGAAGATTTCTGAGGCTTCAGCGACGTACCGCTCGACGCCATGGTCAAGGGCAAAAGTTTCACCAACGTAGGAGTCGTAGTTCCGGCTAACCGCGGCGTAGTGCGTGGCCCGTGGGCTGGACCTTCGCGCAAACTGACCGAGTCTGTTGACAACGTGCTCGAAACCCGGTGTGACCTGAGAAATCGAGCTTGAAGAATCAGTCGTGGGGTTCGCGGCGCCGGCCATGCTCACTGGAACAAGCGTCAACGACCAAGCCAAAACCACCGCGACAGCAAAGTGATCGACGACTCGCTTCACGTAATTCCCTTCGCTAGTCACGCACATTCTTCGAGGACAGGTGTTCAACTATGACAATGACGGTTTATTGACTTCGCCTCATGAGGCGGGTTAGTCGAATATTTCAGCATTTTCAACCATTTCAGCCGTGGCAAAGCGGTGCGAGAGGCGTAGATATTTACCAACCACGACTTCCCGCGAACTAGCAAATCTTTGCGAGTGGCGCCGTTTTCAGCGTCCTCGTATCGTTCGCCAACGCCTCTATTAGGGGTCGGGTTTCACTCGCGCCCCCCACTGACTACGATGAACGAGACGAACCTTCCGGTACTCGTTGTCTGGGGAAAAAAGGTCCGACTCTGAGAGGAGAAGGTATGGTTTCTCGTCGGTCAAGTCGAATGCTGGCTTCACTCACACTGCTCCTCGCCGTAGTGCTCAGTGCGGGTGCGCCAACGCTCGCGAGCGCGAAATCGCGTCCAAAAGTCATCGTTACGCCTTCACACTCGCTCAGGGCCGGACAGACCGTCAAGGTCGCAGGGAACGGATTTACTCCGGGCGACAGCGTCTACGTCGTTGAGTGCATGGCCACCGCCAAGGATTCAACCGGTTGCGACATCGCGACGGCCATACCCGCCACCATCACGGCCAAAGGAGCGCTCGCCCCCACCAAAATCAAGATCGTCACGGGCGTCGTCGGTAACGGAACCTGCGGCACCACGAATGCCAATTTAAAGAGTTGCGCGATAAGCGTCGGAAACGTGACGGGCGGGGACTCTGGCGTCGCCCGGATCACCTTCGCCCCGCACAAGGTCAAGAAATAGCGAGCGGACGACGAATTTGACCGATACCGAGTTGATTCGCTCTCATCCCCCTCAGTGGGACGACGTCAATACGGATCGCAAATGAATCGAGCCACGTGGCCCACGCGTTTCGGCGCCAACCTGGGATTCGCAGCGCTGCTCGCAGTTCTCTTTTTGACGTTTCTCGACAACACCGTCGCGAGCGCGGTGCTCACAAGCGTTCAATCGCAACTTCACGCCGGCGTTTCCGAATTGCAGTGGGTCGTTGGTAGTTACGCGTTGGCCTTTGCAAGTTTGATGTTGTTGAGCGGCTCACTGGCCGACAGCTTCGGGCGCAAGAAGGTCATGCTCATTGGCGTCGGTGTCTTTTGCGCCGGTTCTATCGTCGCGGCCGTCGCGGAGTCAACGACCGTACTCATCATCGGACGAGTCGTCATGGGAATCGGAGCCGCCGCGTCAGAGCCCGGGACTCTATCGATGATTCGCCACCTCTTCCCGAATCCCCAGCGCCGCGCACGAGCTCTGGGCGCGTGGGCGGCCGTGTCGGGACTGGCCCTCGCCATGGGACCCGTTCTCGGCGGCGTACTCGTCGGACTGTGGTCTTGGCGGGCGGTCTTCTGGTTTAATTTGCTTTTTGGCGCACTCGCCCTCGTCGTGGCGGCTTTTGCCCTTCCCGAAAGTGTGAACGAGACACGTCGCCGTTTAGACGCCGGGGGATTCTTGGTGGGTGGACTGGGGCTCGCGACCGCCACGTTCGCCACGATTTACGGCGAGTCCGCTGGCTATCGAAGCGCTCGCGTCGTGGTCTTGTATGTCATAAGCGCATTGTTGCTCATACTCTTCACCTTCATTGAACGACGCTCTCCCGAACCAATGCTCAATCCAAGATTTTTTCGGAATCGCGCGTTCAGCGGATCGGTCTTCATCGCCTTCACGAGCTATTTCTCCATTTTTTCGATCTTCTTCTTCGTGGCGCTGTACCTCGAAGTCGTCGCGTCGGTCAGCGCGTACGGATTGGCCGTTGACTTCTTGCCGCTCCTGGGCGGCATGATGGCCGCCTCACTCTTCAGCGGCCGTTGGGTTGGTCGCGTGGGCTCTCGCACGCCTCTAACCGTGGGCTGTCTCCTGGCTGCGGCGGGCGTCGCACTCACCAACGCCGCTATCTCGCCAGCGGCCGACCTCACTCGTCTCGGCTGGACGATGGGGCTCGCCGGCATTGGGTTCGGCATCATTATCGTTCCCATCAACGCGACCGCGTTGAACAGCATTCCTGCTTCGCATTCAGGTGTGGCCGCGTCGACCATCAATACCAGTCGCGAGCTCGGTGCGGTAGCCGGCGTGGCGATCTTGGGCTCCATCGTGAACGCCCAGCTCACGGTCCAGCTCACCCAACGACTGATCGCCATCGGGATACCGCCGGCCTACCGCGATCAGATCATCGCCGCCGTGACCAATGGCGCGGTCAACTCCCAAGCCAAGGCGTTTTCGAGCCAATCGAGCGCCGCGATTCAAGCCATTGTCAACAAGGTGGTCAACGCGGCGTACGACGCCTTCGGCCACGGACTTGACATTGCCTTGACTTTCGCCTCGTTGCTTTTAGTCACCTCGGCCGTCGTCGCCTGGACGACTGGCACGCGCGAGCCACAGTTCGACGTTTTGACACCCCACGAGCTCCTCTCGCCCTCCTGAACCGCCACGCAATGGTGCGACCACAGCATTCGCGGGGCTCGAGTTCGGAACAGAACAGGCGTCTGACTAGGTCTTTTTACGGCACTCAACGCGGTCGTCGCGGTCGTCTTCATCGCCCGTCGTCGCATGGCGCTCAGCGCAGTTCAGATCCCGCTCGTCGAGACGTTGATTGGTGGAAACGTCGCCACCATCCTCATCCGGCGCGGCTCACCGGAAGTGGCCCCGCCCCTGGTCATCATCGTAGGCACCGTGACCACGCTCAAGTTGACGTTGAAAACGTGAGCAGTCCCGTCAGTGACGCGTACGGTTCCTTCGCGCAGGCTTTCGCTCGAGCGACGACGGCGTCAAAATTTCTGAGTAGCCGAGTCGAGGTTCAGGTGACCTATCGTCTGGTCACCTCGATGTGAAAGACGAAGTGAGAGCCGTCACCATCAAAGAGTAGAAGTCGTAGTGAGGCGGATCTGGCTCGTGGTCACTACCGTGGCCCGATCCGCGTGAACTGAGGGTGGCTGAAGAATTACTTGTCATTCAGCGGTTGGATTCGCTCCGCCCACTCCCGTCTGGGACTTTATTTGGTCACCCGCAGTCGTTCGATGACGTCATCGACGACTTCGCTGGTAGACGACCCGCCGCCGAGGTCGAAGGTTCGCACACCTTCAGCAGCGCCTTCCAGCGTGGCTGAGCGCAGGCGAGCACCGGCCAACCGGTAGCGCGGATCATCGAAACGAGCGGAGGCCTGGTCCAGCAACGCCGCTCCTGCGAGGAGCATCGCCATGGGATTGGCAACGTTCTTGCCCTGAAGCGAGGGCGCGGTCCCGTGAGGGGCCTCGGCCATGGCGACCTTCGGTCGAAGATTCTCGTCGAGCGAGAGCAAGACCGACTCGGCACCGGCGATTGAACCGAACATGGCCAGCACCAGGTCGCTCAGACAGTCTCCGTCACGGTTGAGCGCTGGAATCACGAGCGGACGTTCGTGCATCTCGGTCAGTAGTCCGGCGTAGGTGGCGTCGATGAGCGTGGGTCGGTAACCGATTCCAGGATGACGCGCCGCCGCAGCGTCCATCTCCTCTTTGAGCATGCCCTCATACGTCGGCGAGACGGTCCACTTAGGCCCACCGTAGACGACACCCTCGATCTGTGTCGCGGCGACGAAGGCGTATTCGGCCACGGAGTGACAGATCGCGCGTTCGATTCGCTCCGTGCGCCAGGCGGTCTCGCTGATCTCGCCCGCGTTTCCGTCGCGACCTTCGGCCGCGCCGTAGGCGTCGCCCACCGCCATGCGGATCACGACGATCGGCTGATTGGTGGTCGACACTGGGGGCGTGACGCCCGGGATTCGACGCCCGGTTCGCACAATCACCGAACCACCGATTCCTTCACGAAGCAGGCGGTTGGGCGAGCCCACGCCTCCGATCTCGGGCGGCGTGACAGTCGCCGCTTTCAATCCGAGGCCGGCTTCCACCATGGCGCGAGCGGCCTCACGCACGACGTCGTTATTTGTAGCACGGCGCTTTTCAAGTGATAGGTCGTAGTGGACGAAGTTGAGTGCGACGCCGAGGAGATCCGGGGTCATCGCTCGAAGCGCTTCGACCAGGAGTTCCTGGCCGGTCTCGTCGCCATCGCAGACGATAATGGTGGCGGGGGCGTTTGTCACTACGACAGTCTAGGACCGACCCCTCGGCCACGCGCACTGCGAGACCGTCGCTGGCCCCGTGGTGCCGCGCGCACCACCACGATCCTCTCAACCGAGTAGTTCAGTTCGTCGTGTCGCGATGGAAGAACGCCCAACCGCCCACGACCACTATCGCCAACGCGCCGATCGGCACCAGCGGCGCGAACCTCGGTGCTTCGAGAGCCGTGCTGGCCCCGGCCGCGGCTCCCCCAATCAACGCGAGCAGGATCAACAAACTGCGCAACTGAATCGGCTCGTGCCTTTTCGTAAAGCCGGCGATGAACTGGGTGAGCGTTCCGGTGAGATAGGTCGTAGAGAGTCCGCTGATCCCGAAGCGCAACACGGCCGAACTCTGGACCCCGAGTGCCACCGCGTTCAGTGCGAGCAAGCAGTACGCGACCGAGGTGCTCGGTTGGGCGCCCACCACCTCCCACCACGTGCCGAAGATGACGAGGATTGCCAGCTCGATGCCGAGGGCGTTCACGATCGGACGCGGCCACAAGTGGTTCTCACCGTCGGCGTGGCCGGCCACGTGGGCCCCGAGGTAACTACCCGTCACGTAGGCAACGAATGCCACGCCGGTGTGGAAGGCGATGGCGGCATCGTGTTTACCCACCGCGACTCCCAAAAGCACCATGTTCCCCGTCATAACGCTCGTAAAGACACCACCCAGTCGGAGGAGGCCGATCGCGTCGATGGCGCCCGTGACGATGGTTAGGACGACGACGAGTCCGTCGCGTTGTCGAAGGGGCGTCCAAAAGATGTCGGGGCGACGCTTGACTCGTACGCTGGTGACCACCTTGATCGCCCTAGTGGCGAGCACCGCCGCCGAGGAATGACTCGACGAACAGCGGATTCTGTTCGAGGTCCGTGGGTGCGCCGGACAAGACGACTCGTCCACCGCCGAGAACGTAGGTCCAGTCCGAGATTCGCAGGGCCGCCTTGGCACGTTGCTCGACGAGCAGCACGGTCGATCCGTGGTCCGCGAAGCCGCGGATGTACTCTTCGAGCAACTGCGTCGCCACCATTGGTGCGAGGTTCGCCGTCGGTTCGTCGAGCACGAGCACCGACGGCGACAGCATCAGCACTCGGCCCATTGCGAGCATCTTTCGTTCGCCACCCGACAACTTGCCCGCCTTGCGCGTCAGCATGTTCTTCAGTCTCGGGAAGACGTCGAGCACGGTGTCGATCCGATCTGGAATCGTCTTGCGATTCAGCAGGTAGCCACCGATTTCGAGGTTCTCCTTCACCGACAGCGGCGGGAAGACGTCATCGATCTGCGGGACATAGCCGACGCCGATCTTCGCGATCTCCTCGGGTGCGAGGTTGGTGATGTCGTGGTCGCCGACGGTCACCTTCCCCTCGAGCACGCGCACCACACCCACCAGTGACTTGAGCAACGTGGATTTGCCCGAACCGTTGGGACCGACGATGGAAACCACCTTGCCCGGCGTCGCCTCGACCGCGATCTCGCTGACAATTGCGCGTCCGTCGTACCCGGCGGACAGATTCGTCGTGGTGAGTACCAGACCCTTTTGGGATAGTTCAGCCGACAAGGTACGCCTCCACCACATCAGAATTCGCTCGAAGCTCCGCCATGGTGCCCTGGGCCAGCACCTTGCCCTCGGCCAAGACGATCACCGGATCGCAAAACGCGTCCATGATCGATAACTCGTGCTCGACCATGAGGATGGTCATTCCACCCTCGGCAAGTCGCGTGAGCTGGTCACCGATCTTGTGAGCCAGGTTGGGATGGACCCCCGCCATCGGCTCGTCCAGCAGCAGTACCTTCGGTTCGGCGAGCAGCGCGCGCATGATCTCCACCAGGCGCCGTTGGCCGCCCGAGAGTCCTCCGGCGTAGGCGTCGGCGTACTGTTCAAGACCGAAACCGCCGAGGAGCTCCATCGCACGTTCAACGTTCTGCTTATCCTCTGAACCCCAGAATCGTCGCCCGCGCATGGCGCCCCAGAAGGAGTCACCGGACTGTTCAGGTATGGCGCTCACGAGGTTTTCGAGCACCGTGAGCTTCTTGAACTCACTGGCCAGCTGGAACGTTCGCACCAAGCCCAGGTTCGCTCGTTGATTGGACGCCAAGCCAGAGATGTCGCGACCTTCGAAGAAGACCTGGCCGCCCGAGGACGGCAACGTCCCCGCGAGCATTGCCAGAGTCGTGGACTTACCTGCACCATTGGGGCCGATGAGACCCGTCACACGACCTTGATGGACCGCAATGCTGACGTCACTCACCACCGTGACACCGTGGAACGACTTGGTGAGCCCCTGGGTCGAGAGGATCACCCGCTGGTCGTTCGTGACTTCTCCAAGACGCAATAACTCACGGAAGTTGAGCTCGTCCAGATTGCCCAGTTTGACCAGGGCGTCGGAATCTGCACCCGTGGGAACCTGAACGTCTTTCGGCGACTTGCCGCTCAGAATGCGTCGGCGCTCGGGCAAGATACCGTCGGGTCGGAACCAGAGGAACAAGATGATCAATAGTCCAATAGCCACCCACTGAAGGGCCGGCACCAGGGCCGGGTTCGACAGAGGTGGGATGAAACGTGTGACCTCCTCGAAAGCGAGCGGGACCAGGAGGGCTCCGAGAATCGCGCCCTTGTGGTTGCCTGCGCCGCCGACGATGATCGCCGCGAAGAGCACGATCGTCTCGGCATAACCCCACGCCCCCGGAGCCCAGAGACTGATGAAGCCAACCAGGATCGCCCCACTGAGCGCCGCGACCATTCCTCCGACGACCAGGGTTACCGTGCGCTGGAGACGCAAATTTTTGCCCAGTGAGTCGGCGACGATGTCGTTGTCGCGCATCGCCCGCAGTGAACGACCGTAGGGAGACTCGGTGATCCGCTTGAGCAAGAAGTAGACGACCACCGTGAGCACGATCGCGGCCCCACCGTAGGCGAACTGATAGCCCAAACCCTGGGGATTCCAGATGCTCTGGAAGGGCGCGGGGACGATCGAGATGCCGGCGTCTCCGTTGAACAACGGTACGTAGTTCTTGACCAGGACATTGAGCAACACCGCCGCGACCAGCAAACCGATCGCGGCAAAATCACCGCGCAGGCGCTTGCCCACGAGGAAGACGAACGGCAAAGCCAAGAGCCCACCCGCGAGGGCTGCTCCGATCCAGGGCAGGGGCCAAGGGAGATTCCATCCCAGCACGTACGCCTGGAAACCTCCGTTGGACGTCGCCGCCGCCGGCATCGAGAGCACCGCCGCGACGTAGGCCCCGACGGACTGGAAGATGATGAAACCGAAGTTGGACACGCCAGCGAATCCAAACTCTAAGTTGAGCGCGAGGCAAGCCATCGCGTCAACAGCTCCGTAGACGAGGATCGTCGCGAGATAAAAGGCGTAGGCGGAGGGCATTAGAGGGTCTTCTCGCTTCCAAAGATTCCGTAGGGTCGAAAGGTCAACATTCCAAGCAGGACCACGAACGCGATGACTTCCTTGTATTGGGGGCTGATGTAGGCCGCGCTGATCTCGGTCGCGAGACCGATGGTGAGCGCTCCGAACATTGCGCCGTAGGGCTCACCAGGTCCGCCGAGGAACGTGGCCGCGAGGAGCAAGACTACGTAGAGCTGGGCGCTCGTGGCCTCGAACACGCCGGTATTCATCGCGAAGACCGTACCGGCGAGCCCGCAAAGGGCTCCTGAGATCAACCACGTGGTCGAGATGACCCACTGGACCTTCACGCCGCTGTTGCGCGCGAGATTCGGGTTCGCGGACGTCGCGCGCATCGCTTTTCCGAGCCGGGTGTACTTGAGCAGCCAGTGGACCATTCCGAGGACGACCACACAGATAGCGAGGATGATGAGTTGCAGGCCACTCAGATACATCCCCAGTACGTGGAATTCCGTGCCCGGTGACTGGCGGAAGGAGACGTACCCGCCGCCGACAACTGCCTGCAAGCCAAACGTGCCGACCAGGTCGACACCCAACGCGACGATGACCACCGTGATCGGGGCCAGGTTGCGGCGCTGGAAGGGTGTGAAGATGAAACGATTCAACGCCCACGAGACCACCGCTCCGGTGGCCACGCCGCCGAACAGCGAGACCCATGGGGCCACTCCGTGAACGTTCAGGTAGTACGAAACGAACGCGCTGTTGATCATCACCGACCCGTAGGCCAGGTTCAACACATTGGTCACTGCGAACTGCATGGTGAAGCCAACAGCTGCAATGGCCAGGACGGCCGCCGTTATCAGGCCAAAACCGAACGACGACATAAAGACACTCACGATTAAAGATCTCCCTCAGCGATGGTTCTCGATACTCCCTTGCGGGGATCGTGCCCCCGGGGCACATTCGCTCCGGGGGACGCCGTCATGGCCGCGGACAAGCGTCCGCGGCCATGACGGCGTTACTTCGTTACGGCTTGGCCCTGCACGTCGTCAAGTTGCAGTAACCGAGCGACGCGCCAACGGCAACCGTTGTTCCGTCAGCTTTGAACTGGTCATCTTCGAACGGACCGAAGGCCGTCTGGAACTTGTCGAACAGGTAGTACCCACCGACACCTTCGTAGTGAATCTTCTTGCCGGCCTTCAGAGCCCTCACTCCCGTAGCGAACGATGACACCACCACGGCACCCTTGGTTCCTTCAGCAATCTTCAAAACGTCCGCCTTGTACTTCGCACCCGAAGTCGAATGCGACATGACCATCGCCAAAGCGGCGAGGTTGATCCCGTCGTACAAGTGGAGGGTGCCGTTGGCACCCAGGAGGCCCGCGAAGCTCGGCACGCCCTTCACTTTGCCCGACTGTGCCAGCACCATCTTGTGATAGAGCGGGTACGCCGGTCCAGCGGCGTTGACCGTCTGGTTGTCCGCGTCAAAGTTGGAGATGAAGTTCTGCATTCCAATTGGACCCGTGGTGACCGACGAGAAGAAGGTCGGGTCGATCATGGCCGAAGTTCCGATGATGGGAATCATCTTGTTCCCGTTCAACTGGTAGATCGAGTTGAGCAGTCCCACACCGGCTGGGCCGAGGGCCTCCATCAAGATGACGTCGGGGTGAGCCGCGACGATGGCCTGAGCCTCGGTCTGGAACGTCGTCGCGTTGATGTCGAGTGTCTGGTTCGAGACGACATTCATTCCGGCGGCCTTAATAGCGGCGAGGGCCGGCTTCACGAACGTTTGGGACCCGGCATCGTTGGCGAAGGCCAGAGCGATGTTCTTGTACCCTTTGTTCTTCGCAATCTTCACCATGGCGACCGAGTCGGCGGCGTCTGGTGGGACGAGACGGAAGAAGTACGGGAAGTGAACGTGGTCGAACTCCGACTCACCGGTCATGCAGAATGCGACCGTCTTGTGGGCGTTCATGACCGGGACCACCGTGGAGGCCTCGTCAGAGGTGCAACCGATGACCAGTGACAGGTTGGAAGTCGTCGCGTACATCTGGCGAACCGCCGGGACTGCGTCGGCCGGGTCTCCTCGGGTGTCCACTGTCTTGCAGCTGATCTGGTGACCCAGAACCCCACCCGACTTATTGATGACCTGCGTGGCGGCGAGACAGGCGACCTGGTACTTCGGTCCAAGCGCAGCGTCCACACCGGTGAACGGTGCGACCACGCCGATGACCAACTTCGATCCAGCGGCTTGTGCCTGAACGGACGGTAGGCCAATCGCCATGGTTGACAGCGCCAGCAGCGCCGAAAACATGGTCATCACCCTACGAAAACGCGACATCAGAGTTCCCCCCGATAACCGCAACGGTATTCCCCTCATAATTCCCCCCCATTTGTTGTTGTTGATTTACTGCTTCTAGCAGATTTCTTAGAACCCTGCAGTCTGCGGTGCAAGGGGCTTCCAGGGCCAGTTCTCCGGCGCCCCCTCCTCGGCAACCACGCGGTTCGAGATCGTCCCGACGCCTTCGACGGTCACTTCGATCAAATCCCCCGGCACCATGAATACCGGCGGCGTGCGGGCGAAGCCCACTCCACCGGGCGTACCCGAGGCGATGACGTCGCCGGGGCGAAGGTGAGTAAATGACGAAAAGAACTCGACAGCCCGGGCCACGCTCACGATCATCAGCGATGTGCGCGCCGACTGCATGACGGTCCCGTTCAGGGTCGAGGAGATCGCGAGGTCGCTGGCGTCGACTTCATCCACGGTCACGAGCTCGGGCCCGATGGGCATCGTGCCCTCGAAATTCTTGCCGCCCGTCCACTGGGTGCCGGCGCGCTGCCACTCACGGGCCGAGCCATCGTTCATGACGGCATACCCGAGAATCGCCTCGTAGGCGTCCTCTGCCTTGATGTAGCGCCCACCCTTGCCAATAATGATGGCCAGCTCAGCTTCATAGTCGAATCGATCGCTCAGCATCGGCTTCACCATGTCGTCGTAAGCGCCGATCACGCTGCCAGCGCCTCGCACGAATGACTCGGGCCACTTGGGAACTTCGCGCCCTCCCTCAATAGCGTGATCGGCGTAGTTGACACCGAGGCAGAGAATGCGTGGGGGGTTCGGTGTGATCGCGGCGAATGCGGTCTTGTCGAACTCGACACCGGCTTGAGCGGAAGCGGTCTTCGCGGCGGCCAACGCGGCACTGCCGCCCTGGGCCAGACCGTTGAGGCTTGCCAACGACTCGTCGCCGGTGGCGTCAGCGACGTCCACGTAGCCCTCGGTACCGCGAACATGAAGTCGCAGTCCTCGTGATGTCCTAAGGGTCGCAAACCTCATGTCATTTCCTCCCAAACTCTCAACCAAAATGGTTGAATTGGTTTAATAAATCAAACCAGGCACGAGTGTAGAGAATATCACGAGTCAGGTCAAGCGCACGTCGAAGAATACGCTCAGGCGTCGCCAGATAGGTCTGTATATTGGTGGAATTGGTGCACAAAGGTTAGACCGAGGTGAACAGGGGGGTTCGGCGTGCGAACAGTTTCAAGTGAGCATCTCCAGAAGGTCGCTCGTGACGTTCTCAACACGGCCGCACGAGATGGACTTCGCGCCGGTAGTCGGCTGCCGACTGAGCGTGAACTCGCGTCCGCCCTCAAGTTGACAAGGACCACCATTCGCAACGCGATGGCGTTACTCGAAGAAGAGGGTGCGGTCTCGCGTGAGGTCGGTCGTGGGACCTTCCTGCGAAGCGATCCCCGAGTGGCCGCTATGGCTAACCACACCGTGGCGACGGTATCCTCGCTCGCCACCGACGTGAGCCCCAGTGACGTGATGGTGGCACGTCAGCTGATCGAGCCCGCGGCCATGGCGTCGATCGTGGACAACGCGACGATCCATGACTTCGATGAAATCGAGCGCTGCCTGGTCGGGAGCGAAAACGCGACCGACTACGAGGACGTCGAGTTGTGGGACCTCGCCTTGCACCGCACACTGATGCGCGCCTCGCACAATCTCCTCTTGGAGGGCATGTACCAACTCGTCGATGAGGCACGTCAGGGTGAGATGTGGGGCAGCATGAAGCGGCTCAGTGACTCAGAAGAACGCCGAGCCATGTATCGCCGGCAGCACCGCAATATCGCTGAAGCGCTGCGCGATCGTGACAGCCGGCGGGCTCAAGAGGCGATGCAGATACATTTGGCGAACGTCGAGATCAATCTTCTAAACATCACGCAGAACTAGTCGCGGAAACGTGCCGATCTCTTCGAACTGACTGACGAGCCTGCTCGAGCGACAACGATTCACGTGCCCGGTGGGTCCTATCGTGTCACCGACGCCACGAGGCCCTTGAATGCTTCGGCGGCATCCGCGACGCTGGAGTGAGACGCCAACGAAAGAGTCAGCGCGACGCGGGCCTTCACGCCATCGAGCGCGCCCGCACTTATGATCCCTCTCGAAAGCAGATCAGTCTCCGAACCCGGGTACCCGTACGTCGAAGAGAGCACCTCGCCGGCTCCGGTGCGACTCGCGAGGACGACGGGAATCCGGGTCGCCAGTCGCTCGAGCGTCGGTACCATTCGTGCGGGCACGTGACCAGCGCCGAAACCTTCAACGATCAATCCGGCGAAGCCCAGGCCGACGAGTTGGTCGACGACGCGCGCGTCCTCGCCCAGTGTGCAACGCATCAGCGCTACCGGCGCGAGCCGATCAGGGTTCGGCACGCCCACCGACGCCAGGGGCCCGACACGGGTAGCCCAGCGAACGTTTCCCTCACTGACCCAACCCAGCGGGCCCGCTGACGGAGAGGCAAACGCCGAGGGACTTGTTGAGTTCGTCTTACGAACGAATCGAGCCGCGTGAATCTCGTCATTCATGACCACGAGTGCACCCAAGCCGTTCGACGAGGGGGACGCGGCGACGAGCACCGATGCCAAAATGTTGGCCGGGCCGTCGGGGCCGACGTCGCGAGGCGAGCGCATGGCGCCCGTCACGATCACCGGACCACGGCCACTCAGAAGAAGGTCCAGGGCGAACGCCGTCTCCTCCAGGGTGTCGGTGCCCTGGATGACGACCGCACCTTGACACCCTTCGTCAAACGCTCCCAAGAGGGCGCGGCCCAATTCGGCCAAGTCGGTAAAAGTGAGGTCGCACGAGGGCATGCGGCGAAAGTCCACGGCGGTCACTTCGGCAATGCTCGCCAGGCGAGGAATCGTCGCGAGCAGTTCCGCGACCCCTAAGCGCGGCGTGATACCCCGAGCTCCAGGCTCGGCGAGGGACGATGCGATAGTGCCTCCGAGGGCAAAGACGGCAACTTTGGCAGGGTTGGACTGCGGGGTCAACTCAACTCCCTTTCTTAGAGGGGCAACCACGCCACCTTAGAGTCGAGTAGAGCACCGCGAAAACCGAATCGATTTTCGATTCGCGGCTCTGGCGCGGTGGGTGGCTCCTAGAGTCGAGGAAACATTCTCAAAGGAGGGGTCAATGATCCACAACTTGCGAGCTGACACCGTGAGCATCCGAGGTCACGACGATGATGAAATCGAGGCCTACCTCGCGGTTCCCACCGACCTTGCCACGCACGGCTCGATTGTCGTGATCCACCATCTTCCCGGCTACGACGAGACGACCAAGGAGATTACGCGCCGATTCGCCGCGCACGGCTACGCCGCCTTAATGCCCAATCTCTATCACCGTGAGGCGCCGGGCGCCGATCCTGACGACGCGGCGGCGCTGGTGCGCAACAACGGCGGTGTCCCTGACGAGCGCCTCGTGGGCGACGTCGCGGGGGCGATGAAGCACCTCAAGGCCCTGGCGACGTCTAACGGCAAGGTCGCCTCCATTGGCTACTGCTCCGGAGGACGCCAGTCCTTCCTTTCGGGCTGTCGACTACCCCTTGAGGGAGTGATCGACTGTTACGGCGCCTTCGTCGTCGGCACGCCGCCCGAGATCTTTCCCATTCGAGTGACGCCGGTGATCGACGAGATCGCGGGCATCTCCGGCGAGGTCCTTGGACTCTTTGGCGCTGAGGACAAGTTCCCCTCGCCCGAGCAGAACGATGAGCTGGCCGAGGCTCTTCGAGTAGCGCAGAAAACCTTCACGTTTCGCACCTATGAGAATGCGGGGCACGCCTTCTTCGCTTCGAATCGACCGAGTTATCGTGTCGAGGCGGCGAACGAGGGCTGGCAAGAGATCTTCGCGTTTCTCAAGAGAACGGTGGGATGAGATGTGCACCTACCAAACAGAGACGCTCCAGGTCAACGCCAGCGCGAAAACGCCACAAGGTTGGGTGCCGATGACCGACGCCTCGGTCTACTTCGACCACCCCGTGCACTTCATGGCCGATCACGCGCTCATCATTGACGTGCTCAACACCGGCGAAGGATCAAGGGCACGGATTGGTTTGGAGATGGACGCGGCCTCGGCGCGTGCGTTGGCCGAGGCAATCCTGCGCGCGCTCGAGAGCGTCCCGCCGGCCCTGCGCGACGAGACATTCGCTCACTAACGACGGTGCCGCCGCCAATGAACTCTTCCTAGGAGTTCATGGATTTCTCGACGGTTGCCACGATACGAGCCACGGACGGGATCGCCATGTCCTCCAACGCGTCCGCCGCCGGCAACGGGATATGCGGCGTCGTGATACGAACGATGGGCCCGTCAAGGTCATAGAAGATCTCGTCGGCCACGATGGACGCGAGCTCTCCGCCCCAACCGCATAGTCGGGGATTCTCCTCCACCGTGAACATTCGCCCGGTCGCTGACACCTCTCGCAGGATGGTTTGCGTGTCTAGGGGAACCAGCGAACGCACGTCGATGACCGTGCAGTCGATCCCATTCGCGGCGAGTTCCTCCGCCGCGACCTGAGCGCGCGGCACCATGTTCCCAAGCGCGATCAATGTCGCGTTCGAACCATGACGAAGCACTTTGGCGGTCCCAAGAGTGTCCACGACATCCTCGTCAGGAACGTCCATCTTCGACGCGTAGAGAGCCTTCTCCTCAAGAAAGATCACCGGGTCGTTGTCGCGAATCGAGGCGGCCATTAGGCCCACGACGTCGAGCGCGTTGGAGGGAACGACGACCTTAAGACCGGGAACCATCATCGCCCAGTTCTCCACACTCTGGGAGTGTTGGGCGCCGAAACGCAGACCGCCGCCGTTGCCAGAGCGGATCACGAGTGGGAACGTCATCTGACCATTGGTCATGTAGCGGCTCTTGGCGATCTCATTTACGACGATGTCCCAGCACACGGCGAAGAAATCGGCGAACATGATCTCCGCGATTGGACGCAGTCCGGTCATCGCCGCGCCCATCGCGGCGCCCAAGATTGCCTGCTCGCTGATCGGGGTGTCGCGAACCCGCACACCACCGAACTCCTCGAGCAGCCCGACGGTGCCCTTGAAGACGCCGCCGGCCGCGGCAATGTCCTCGCCGAGAAAGACGACGGACTCGTCACGGCGCATCTCTTGAGCGATGCCGCGCGCGATGGCCTCTCGATACGTTAATTGCGCCATTCCGCACCTCCATTAGCCCATACGTCCTTCAACAACAGCTCCTCGCCAGGGATGGCGCCCGCCTTCGCCTCTTCGGTGGCTACGTCAACGGCGGCGTTCACTTCGAGTTCGATCGTGACCAATTGCGCCTCGCTCGCGCCTTCGGCGAGGAGTCGCTGGTGGTACCGAGGTATGGGGTCTTTCGCCATCCACTCGGCGACCTCGTCGTCAGGCCGGTACTTGCCCGGGTCGGCCCGCGAGTGGCCACCGTGTCGATAGGTCTTGGCCTCGATCATGCTCGGACCTTCGCCGGCGCGTGCTCGCGCGATGCACGCCGCCGTGACGGCGTAGACCTCGTCGGCGTCGTTGCCGTCAACGATGATACTCTCGAGCCCGTAGGCGCTCGCGCGATCTGCGGCCGGATTTGGAACCGCCGTAACCTCGGTCGTCCGGGTGTACTCCATCCAGAGGTTGTTCTCACAGAAGAAGATCACCGGCAGTTTCCAAATGGCCGCGAAGTTGAGCGCCTCGTGGAAGGCGCCGATATTGGTCGAACCGTCGCCGAAGAAACAGACCGCTACCTGTTCAGTCCCGCGGTACTGCGCGCTCCAGGCCGCGCCACAAGCGATAGGCAGGTGCGCTCCAATAATGGCGTAGGAACCCATGACGCCGTGTTCGACGCTGGTCAAGTGCATGGAGCCGCCCTTGCCGGCCATGAGTCCATTCGCGCGTCCCATCAACTCGGCAAAGACCGGCGCCATGGGGACCCCGCGCGCCAACGTGTGGGCGTGACCGCGGTACGTCGCGAACGTCCAGTCGTCAGGTCGCATGGCGCGGGCCACCCCGGCGGCGATGGCTTCTTGACCAATTGAGAGATGGCTCGTCCCTTTGACGAAGTTCTCCAAGAACAAGTCGTAGGCGCGCTTCTCAAACTGACGCAGCGCGTACTGACTTCGATAGAGGTCTAATTTGTCGTGAAGTTCCAGAGGGGCCACAACGTCGGTAAGCATGTCTCTCCTTAATAAGGGTTCGCCACCATCAACTCCTGCGCCGGGAAGCGCGTGAGTATGGTGGGGCCGTTGTCGGTGACAACAACTTCTTCTTCGATACGCGCCGCGGAAAAGCCGTCGGACGCCGGGCAATAGGTCTCGAGTGCGAAGACCATGCCGACCTGCAATTCAATCGGATCGTTGAGCGAGTTCAGTCTCGAGATGACCGGACGCTCGTGCAGGCCAAGGCCGAGACCGTGTCCGAACTGCAATCCAAAGGCCGCCATCTCGTCGGCGAAACCAAAGTCCTGGGCGGCCGGCCAGACTTTCGCGATCTCGTCGGTGCCGATTCCGGGGCGCACCAAATCGATCGCGGCGTCCATCCACTGGCGAGCGCGCGCGTAGGCGTCGCGCTGCGACGCCGTCGAACTGCCGACCGACAACGTGCGGTAGTAACAGGTGCGGTACCCGTTGTAGGAGTGGATGATGTCAAAAAATGCCTGTTCACCGGGTCGAATAATTCGATCCGTGAAATTGTGCGGGTGGGGGTTGCAGCGTTCGCCCGAGACCGCGTTGATCGCTTCAACTTGGTCTGAACCCATCTCGTAGAGACGCTTGTTGGCGAGCGCGACGATCTCGTTCTCGCGCACCCCAGGCTTTAGGGCTTCGAAGATGTCCTGATAGACGCCATCGACCATCGCGGCCGCCTGGCTGAGCAGCATCAACTCGTCATTCGACTTGATCTGACGCGCGTCGAGCATGAGTTGTTGACAGTCGCGAATTTCAACTCCGGCCTTTTGCAGTTCGAAGAGGAACGGCAACTCGACGATGTCAAGGCCAATCGGCTGGCCCAAGACGCCGTGATCGGCCAGCAGGCCCACGATCTCACGCACCGCGGATTCAAAGAGCCCCGCGCGCGGTGCGATGGCGCCACGTAGACCAAGCATGCCCGCGCGGCAGTTATCGGGCTCCAGCCACGGCGCAAAAATTTTGTGGTGCCGCGCGGCTGATCCAAAATCCCACACCATCGGCTCATGATCACGGGTCAAGAGGCAGTACCGCGTCATCTTGTCACCGAGCGCTCCACCAACCCAGGTGCCCGAAACGTATCGAATGTTATAAAAATCAAAGAGCAGAACGGCACCGAGATCACTCGATTCGAGCGCGGCTTTCGCACGCGCGAGTCGGTAGTCACGCAAACGCGCAAAGTCGACGCGGGTCTCGAAATCAACACCCATGTGCCCAGGTGTATTGATGATGGGACCGAAGCCTTCCATCAGCTCGCGCCCCCCAGACCGTCGTCGATCGCAATGTTCTCGGCCACCAGTGTCATGCCCGCGCTTCGCGCGGCCTCGAGCAGCAAAACGGCGAAATCCTCGTTCACGTAGCCGGCACCGATAGAACTCTTGACGATCTCCGTACACAGCGCCGTCACCGGCATCGAAACGCCGAGGTGCTTCGCCTCCGCAAGTCCGAGGTCGAAGTCCTTCTTCAACAAGACGGGCGTGAAGGTTGGTTTGAAGTCGAGGTTCACGAGCGCCGGGGTCTTGTAGCGAGAGAACGGGGACCCCATCACTGAGCCGTTAACGAACTCGAGAAATGCGCTTCGCTTCACGCCGCCCTTTTCCGCCAACACGGTTACTTCCGCGAGGCACTGGGTGACCACGCCGAGCACAATGTTGTGACAGATCTTGACCAAACGTGCGACTTCACCATCGCCGACGTACGTTGCGCCCTTACCGATTTGGCGAAGATAGCCCACTACGGCGTCGAAGCCTTCGGCCGTCCCTGAAACCGCGAGAGTGAGTTCGCCCGCCGACACGACTTTGGGATTTCCGCTCACGGGGGCGGCCAAGAAGATAGTGCCGCGTTCGGCGCAGGCCGCGCGCACTTGCGCCGAGGTCTCCGTCGAGACGGTGGAGCAGTCAACGATGATCTTGGGTGCTCGATCCGGATCGGACAAGACACCGAGCGAACCTGAAGTCACCTCGACGAGGTCTTCGTTACCTGACACCATGATGAACACGACGTCGTTACCGGCGAGATCGCGCGGCGCATCGACGACGCTGGCGCCCATTTCGCCGAGGACTTCGGCCTTGGCGCGTGTACGATTCGTCACGCTGATGCGGTTCCCACCTTTGATCAGGCGCGCAGCCATGGCCGTTCCCATTCGTCCGCAACCGATCCAGCCCAACGTCGACTCAGCCATGCTGGTGCACCTTTCGAATGTCGATCACGATTTCGCCTCGATGGATCCGCCCAGGTATAGCGCCCCTATTTCGGGATTGTGCAGGACTTCGGGGCCTGTACCGCTCAGTCGGACCTTACCGTTTTCCAGAACCACTCCATGCGAACTCATCTTGAGCGCCTGGCGAGCGTTTTGTTCGACGAGCAGGACTGTTCGTCCCGCAGCGTTCATGGCCCTGACGGTTGCGAACATCACGCGAAGCGTCTTAGGGTCAAGGCCCATCGAAGGCTCGTCCAGCACGACCAGATCCGGCTCGAGCATGAGGCATCGCGCGAATTCGACGAGTCGCTGTTGGCCTCCCGACAATGCCCCCGCCTTCGTCTTGGCGCGTTCAGACACGATGGGGAACATCTCACGGATGCGCTCCATTCGCTGGGCGATGACCTTCTTGTCCTTTTCGAGGAACGCTCCGAGTTCTACGTTCTGCTCCACGGTCATCTCGTTAAACAGACTGTGGTTTTGCGGAACCTGCACGATCCCGAGCTTCAAGATCTCGCGCGGCGACTTACCGACCAAATTTTGACCCTTGAAGATAATTTCACCGAGGCGAGGCTTTAGGAGGCCGCTGACCGTTTTGAGTAGCGTCGACTTACCCGATCCGTTCGGCCCCACGATGGTCGTGACACCACCTTTTTCGACGTCGACGTTCACGTCCTTTAGAACATCGGCGCCGCCGTAGCCCGCGAAGACGCCCGTGAACCGAACGAATGCATCGTCAGCCATTGATCACCTCATCGACTTCCTCGTCATCGCCGCCGCCCAAGTAAGCGTCGAGCACGAGCGGGTTGGAACGCACTTCGCTCGGCGTTCCCGAGATGAGATTCGAGCCTTGGTGCATCACCGTCACCGCGTCGCATAGTCCCATAACGAATTCCATGTTGTGCTCGACGATGAGAAAGGTCTTGCCTTGAGCGTTGAGCGTGCGAATCTTCTCAGAGATCTGATTTATCAAGGTCAAGTTCACGCCGCCCGCGGGCTCGTCGAGCAAGATGACGTCGGGATCGGCCACCAGGACGTAGGCGAGCTCGAGTAGCTTGCGCTGGCCGTAGGAAAGCGCACCCGCCTGCAGCGAGGCGAGCCGCGCAATGCCGACGAAGTCAAGCCACTCCATCGCGTTTTCAACGTCCGCGACCGAAGACTTCGAACGAGTCATCGAGCGTAGCCAACCCTCGTCGTGCTGGGTCGCCACGAGCATGTTTTCGAGCACCGTCATTCGAGCAAAGATTCTCGTGAGCTGGAACGTTCGTCCAATCCCGCGCGCGAAGACCTTGTCGGGCTCGAATCCCGTGATGTCGTCATCTTCGAACGTCACCGTTCCAACGTCCGGGCGGACGTAGCCGGTCATCACGTTAAATAAGGTGGTCTTTCCTGAGCCGTTGGGCCCGATGAGTCCGGTAACGCTCCCCTGGTGCACTTCGAGGTTGCAGATATTGAGTGCCTTTAGTCCACCAAAGGAGCGCGAGATATTTTGCGCGCTGAGCAGTACCGTCATCAGCGCGCACCTCCCGATAGTGCGACGTCACTCGTTCCCGTGTCCGCGTCGCTCGCGCTCGCCAAGTCGGCCTTCCTTGAAAGACGCTGGCGGACGTACACAACGATTCCCTGAGGCATAAAGAGGATCACCAACAAGAACAAGGCTCCAAAGAGAATCAGGTAGAGCGAGCCGTTGGAAAAAGAGATGGTCAGCCACTGCTGACTCGACTCCAGGATGAGGGCCCCGAGGAGTGGGCCGGTCAATGTACCGAGCCCACCGAGGAACGTCATCAGCGCGATGCTGACGTCAAAGACCGGCGTGAAGACGAACTGGGGATAGATCTGGCCCTGCTCCATGGCGTAGAGAGCTCCGCACATACCCACCGTGAAGGCTGAGAGCGTGAAGCCGACGATCTTCACTGAGGTCACTTTGACGCCCAGTCCAAGAGCACGGTCCTCGTCATCTCGAATCGCGAGCATCTGCAGGCCGAATCGAGAGCGACGAAGCGCCGCCGAAATGATCGTCACGACAATCACCAGGCCGAGCGCGACGAAGTAGAAGGGGACAAAGTAGTACGACGCGCCCCACGTGATGTAGGGGAGAGCGAGGCCCGACGTGCCGCCGGTGAACGAGAAATTAGAGGCGCCCAACTGGAAGATGAAGAAAACCGCGATCGTGATGACGACGAAGGTGTGGCGACGCACGCGAAGAGCGATCCACCCGAAGGGCAGCGCTATCACCATGGCCGCGAGACCCGCGAGCGGCACGATCCAGAACATTGCCGCGCCCGGGGCCATGTTGGCATGGATCGAGATCAAACTCATCGTGTAAGCGCCGGTGCCGTAGAACACCGCGGACCCCAGCGAGATGTAGCCCGAGTAGCCCGAGAACATGTTCCACGAAGTGGCGCACGCCATATACACGAGCGTGAAGAAACCAATGGCCATGTACGTCGGGTTCTTCTCAACGACGGGGAAGAGCGCGAGGGCAGCCACCGCCGCGATCCACCACAAATTCTTCTTCTGAAGCATTACGCAACCCTCACGACGGGTTTGCCGAAGAGACCTTGGGGGCGAATCACCAACACGATGGTCAAGACGATGAAATACGACATCGAAGACCAGATGGGCGACCAGATGACGCCCACCATGTCACCGACGAAGACCATGCCCACGCCGGCGAGCATGGCGCCGCCGAGGCTACCCATCCCGCCGAGCACGATAATGGTCAATAAACGAGAAATTAAGTCGTAGCTCGTTGACGCGTTGAACGAATTCGTCGCCCCGTAGATCATCCCTCCAGCGGCGGTCACGGCGACACCAATCCCAAAACAGATCGTCGAGACGCGCTTGACGTCGATGCCGACCAGCGCCGCCGCAGTTTGGTCGGCCAATGATGCACGGATACTCGCGCCAAAGCGCGTCCGGTAGAGCATGACGTAGAGAGCACTGAGCAGCGCCGCCGCCAAGACGAACCCGGCTACGTAGATATAGGCGAAGTGAACGTTGCCCAAAGCGAACGACTTATCGACGTACCAAGCATGGAGTTGGACGTCATTCGTCGAAAAAACGATGTTGAGAGTGCCTTCGATCAGGAGCGATACCGCGTAGGTCACCAGAATCGACATGGCAGTCTTCTCCGGGCCCTTGAGGCGTCCGATAAAGGCCCGCTCGATCACGATCCCGACGAAGAACATCGTCGGGATCGTGATGAGCAGACCAACAAATAAATCAATGTGCAAGTGAACTTGAAGCGCATAACTCAAATACGCACCGAGGATCACCAAGATTCCTTGAGCGAGGTTGATGATGTCCATCACTCCGAATATCAAGGTGAGGCCGGTTGCCATCAAGGCGTAGACCGATCCGGTCAAGAGGCCGTCTTTGGCAGCGCTGAGTAATGCGGTCGAGTTCAAGGTGAATTACCAGGCTGGCTTGGGGTAAACGACTTTGACCGAGTTCGGGTCGTTCACCGGGTTCACCTGGACAAAATTCTTTCCCTGCCACTGGAACGTAAAGGCCGTGGGCGTCACGTTCATGCCGAGGCTGTTGAACTTGACCGGTCCTTGAACGGAAGTCATCGTGTGCTTACCGTGCAGGTACGCAATGATCTTCGCGTTGTCGAAGCCGTGCGTGGCCTTGACCGCCTGGGCGACCACTTCGCCGACCGAGTACGCCTCGGCGACGTCGCTGCTCACACCCGCGGCAGTGCCGCCGAACTTCTTGATGTACTCAGCGACCATCTTCTTGCTCAGCGGGTTCGCCGAACCGCCGTACCAAGCGTTGGGGACCATCATGCCGTTGGCGTTCTTGAGTCCCACCGCCTTGATGAAGGTCGAGCCCTGGTCGGGGCCACCAGTCGCGACGAACACCTTGGGCGTGAAGCCCGACTGCTCAAAGGCCTGCATGAAGGCAGATACCGTGGGCACGTCGACGGAGCCGAGCACGACAGCCTGGGGCTTGGCGGCGGCCACCGCGTCAGCGATGGGCGTGAAGTCGGTGACTTCGGCCGGGAAGACGTGGTTGTACACGCTCTTTATTCCCGCCTTGGACAACGTCGGGATGATCGTGGTCACTTGGGGCTGGGTGAACGGGTCGTTCGAAGTCACGTAAGCGACCGTCTTTGGACGACTTGCCGCGGAAAGCGACGTCACCCACTTCGCGAACGGAACAAGATCGTTCGCGACCGGTAGTGACACGTCAAAGATGTTCTTCAGACCGGCCTGGAAGACCGAAGGTGCACCGCCGGCGCCCTCAACAAGCGCGTAGCCGTAGCGCGAAACGGCTTTGGCCGAAGGCAGCGACAACAACGATGAGAACGGACCGAAGGTCAAGTTCACGTGGTCGGTCGAGATCAACTGCTGGTAGTTGGTCACGACCTGCGTCGGGTCAGACGCGTCCGAGACAATCGTCAATGCCACCTTGTGACCCAAGAGGCCACCGGTCTTATTGACGTCCGCTGCCCACAGTTCATAGCCCTGCTTGAAGGCCTGGCCGTCGGCGGAGAAGTCGCCTGAGAGTGACAGCGAGATTCCAATCTTGACCGGTGCCCCCGCCGCGAGCGAACTTCCGCTCGCTCCACTCGTCGACGTAATGGCGACGCTTAAAAGTGACGCCGCGGCAACCGAAGTTACCGATAGCGTCCGAAAGAGTTTCCTCTTTGTGTTCATATTCCCCCCTGCGTTGGTGCGCCCTTGGCCTCTCCTCAACCCCACGAAGCCAGCGACGATCACTCGGTGAGTGACTTGGCAACCCTAACGATGGGTTCTTCAGTCGTCAAGCGCACGCCGCCCGAAAACCCAGTAATTTCAATGAAAAGAATTCAAAGCACGAGCGAAGCTCGCGCCACCATGATGGATGGACGCACTTGTGAAGTTTGAGGCAAAGAGGGGGCTCTATGGCGGACGCGTTGCTGGCGACAGCCGTCGCTAATTGGGGGCCGCGTTTTACCGCCAACGGCGTGGACGCGACAGATTACGCGCGAATCACGAGTGGATTGGAGCACTGGGACGACTGGTGCGCCGCTTGGTCCGATGCCGCCGAGATACACCTTGACCTGGGTGAACGCGCGCTGGAACAAGAGCGTTTTCGAAGTGCCGGCGAGGCCTTGGCTCGAGCCAGCGTCTACTTTCATTTCGCAAAATTTCTCTTCGTGCACGACCTCGATCAAGCCCGCCGGGCCCACGAACGTGCCGCTGACGCGTTGACACTCGCGCTCCCCTATCTCGACCCCCCCGGCACGCGTCACGTGATCCCGTTCGAAAACGCCAGCCTGGTCGGCGTATTTCGCTCTCCAGACCCGACCAGAGCGATGCCGACGGTTCTCTTGATCGCGGGCCTGGACTCGACCAAGGAGGAGTTCCGAGAGGTCGAGCGAACCTTTCACGAACGAGGTATGGCGACGTTTGCCCTTGATGGTCCTGGTCAGGGCGAAGCCGAATGGGAGCTGCCTATTCGCCCCGACTGGGAGGTCGTCGGCGAGGCCGTCTTTGACTACCTCGCTCGCCTGCCCAGCGTCGACGCGACACGCGTAGGGGTCTGGGGAGTCAGTCTTGGCGGCTACTACGCCGCTCGAATCGCCAGCGCGAACCTACCCTTCGTGGCCACGATTGCCCTCTCGGGACCCTTTAGTTTTGGCGACGCGTGGGTCAACCTCAACCCACTGACCCGCCACGCCTTTCAGGTGCGCTCCTTTTCAACGACGCCCGAAGAGGCTGAGCGTCGTGCCCATACGCTCAGTCTCGAAGGGCTTGCCGAAAAGATTTCGTCGCCGCTGCTCACGATCATGGGCGAACGCGACCGGCTCTTTTCGTGGAAGGAGGGCGAGCGTCTCGCGAACGAGGCGAGCGGACCTTCGGAGTTGCTCGTGTTGGCCGATGGCAATCACGGTTGCGCGAACGTCGTCTATCGTCATCGTCCTTACGCCGCGGATTGGATGGCGAAGTATCTAGAGGCCGAACATCACGGCCCCGAGACAGAAGGTTCGAGGTAGTCATGGCTGACGTTACGATGCCCCAGCTCGGCGAGACCGTCGCGGAAGGAACCGTCACGAAGTGGTTCAAGAAGATTGGTGATTCCGTCACGAAGGGTGAGTCACTTTTCGAGGTCTCCACCGACAAGGTGGACACGGAGATCCCCGCACCGAGTGACGGTATTTTGACCTCGATTCTCGTCCAAGAGGGCGAGACCGTGGACGTCGGAACGAAATTGGCGACGATTGGCACCGGGGCGGACGAGGTCGCGTCCTCAGCCGCCGCCGCGGGCTCGCCCGCGCCCATCGCCGCGAACCCATCGACGAACGACGTGACGTCCACGCGCGACCATGACGAGCGACGTCTCTCCCCGGTTGTTCGACGTCTGCTCGACGAGCACGGACTTGACGAGGACGAAGTCGCCGCGACGGGACCTGGCGCGAGGCTCACCAGGGACGACGTCTTGAAACACATTGCGAACGCCGCCAGTACGTCAACCGTCGCCGCCGGCGCGGGCTCGCTTTCCCCCGTCGTTCGCCGCCTCCTTGACGAGCGAGGGCTGCGCGCCGAAGAGGTGGCGGGCTCGGGACCCTACGGACGTGTGACCCGACGCGACGTGGAAGTTCACGAAGTACCAAGTGCTGCGGCGAGGTTCGCGGGCGACGAGTTGCGTCCTGCAGCGGCGTCCTCGGATGCAGACGTGAATCCGTCGACGGCTTTCGCAGGCGATGAAGTCATTCCCTTCTCCAAGTCACGTCGCTTGACCGCCGAGCATATGGTGCGTTCCAAAGCGACCTCGGCACACACTTTGATGGTCCGAGAGGTGGACTTCGAGAAGGTTGAAGTCGTACGTCGCCGCGAGGGCGCGGGGTTTAAGGATCGTGAGGGCTTCACGCTCACGTACTTACCCTTCATAACGGTGGCCCTCACACGAACCATTCGCGAATTCCCGCTGATCAACGCGTCAGTCGGCAACAACGAATTGATCGTCCACCACGACATCAACGTCGGCATCGCGGTCGACCTCGAAGGCAGTGGGCTCGTCGTCCCGGTGATCCACCGGGCCGACAGTTTGAGTCTCATGGGCATCGCGAGAAGGATCCGCGAACTTGCCATTGGCGCTCGTACTAAGAAGTTGAAACTCGACGACATGGAGCGCGGCACCATCTCCATCACCAACCCCGGCCCCTATGGCACGTTGATGACAGGTGCAATCATCAACCAGCCCCAGGTCGCGATACTCGCGACCGATGGCATCAAGCGTCGACCGGTGGTCGTCGTTTCCTCGAGCGGCGAGGAGCTCATCGCCATCCATTCCATGGGACTCCTCGCGTTGACCTTTGACCACCGCGCAATCGATGGCGCGTACGCGGCCCAGTTCCTCGCTCGCCTTGATCAAGAACTAAATCGTGACGATTGGTCAGTCCTCGACTAGAGGCCTTCTCGTACTGGCAGTACCATTTCCCCATGACGCGCGACAAGATTCTCGAAGCTGCTTCTCGCGAAATTGAAAAGAACGGGATGACCCAATTTCGCGTCAAGCGAGTGGCGTACGACGCGGGGATTTCAGTCGCGCTGCTCTATAGCTATTTCGACGACCGTGAAGACCTCATTGCCGCCACGATCGTGCACCGGTTCCGTGAAATCCTCCTTGGCCTCGCCGAGACGTTCACGCGACCGATGCGCGACGTCGAAACCTGTGATGGGCTTCGCGGCGCGATGCGCGAAGTTATCGCCGAAGCCCAAACACCCGCTCGAACGGAGGCGCGTCTGGCGCGCATCGAGTCGATGTCCTTTGCCCGCCACAACCCCACCGCGTCGGCGGGTATCGCCGAAGCGAAGCGCGAGGCCTCGTCACTGATTTTGAGCGTGGTCCAACCCCTCGAAGACAAGCAACTGCTCGCGAACGGCATGAGCGCGGTCGCCTTCGCGCGCATTTGGTACGCCCTGTTCTTTGGACAGATTGAACTCGAGGGTGAGCACGCACTCGCCGTTGGCGTTGATGAGTGGTTTACCGCCTTGACGGTCCTCGCCGAAGCGGCGATTCGCGAGCACTCGCGCGTCCCGACGTTGTAGGAGCGGGGACCGCGGCGAGTACCTTCGTCCACTCCCACACGCACCAAGCGAACCCAATCTCGAGAATGATTTCGCCCTCGAGAAGTGCGGTGAACCGCCAGTCCGGAAGGGAAAGCGCGGCCAGCACTCCTCCCGCCAGCATCGCTGCCAATGCTCCCCACGCTTTTACTTCTCGAGTGCGAGTGCCCAGTCGCCACCCAAGCGCCAATTGAGCGAGCGCGCCCGCGGCGCCCGCTACCATGTGCGCCCAATTCAAGAAAGTGCCCTTATTGAAGGGTGTCGCGAGCAACACCACGAGCATGATGGCCACGACGCGCAGCGCCGACCACACCAGACGCTCCTCATTCACGGCGAGAAATATTTGCGAAAGACGCCACAGTCCGACCGCCGCCACCAAATAGCCGACAAAAGCGAGGGCGATGGTACGCGCGTTAACGGCGTAGAAGGAAATACCATCTCGTTGCGCGACCGGCGAGTGGCTTACGAGCACGCAGCCAAAGAGAATCACGAAAAACAGCGTCTGGGTTCGCGCCACCACTCGACGAGCAGCGATCTCCTGGTTTCCCGTGAGACTTTCTTCAGCGCGCACTTGAACCCCTCACGCGAACTATCCCTTGAAGCGTGCTTTCGATTCCTCCAACTCGACCAGTGCCGCGGCTCGGTCGGCGTAGCGATCGACCTTGACCCACTTGCCTTCGTCTAGGTCCTTGTAGACCTTGAAGAATTGGCTGATGCGATCCAACACGTCCTGGGGGACGTCCGTGATATCGGTCGCCGACTTCCACTTCGGATCGTACGACGGCACGCAGATCAACTTCGCGTCCTCGCCCTTTTCATCGGTCATGACGCACATACCAAGAATCTTCGACTCGATGAGGACGCCAGGGAACGTCGGGTACTCCGTCAGCACGAGTGCGTCGAGCGGGTCACCGTCGCCCCCGAGTGTGTCCGGAATGAAACCGTACTCCGCGGGATAGACCATCGAGACCACCAAGTGGCGGTCAAGTTTGATGGCGTGGCTCTCGTGGTCGTACTCGTATTTGTTCTGGCTCCCTCGGGGGATCTCGATGATGACGTTGACGTCGGCCATGGCCACTCGCTTTCGTATCGGCGCGCGTACGCGCCCTCTCTAGGCATCATCGTATCGAGAAGGACCCGAGGGGTCCTCGGCTGCGGGGGAACGTAACGCAGCGACCTAGGCTTCACCTGGGAGTCAATGACGAGGAGGTTCAAGTGGAACGCGTGGGCATCGTGGGCTGTGGGCTCATGGGATCAGGCATTGCTGAAGTGGCTGCGCGCGCGGGTGCGACGGTGGTCGTCATCGAGCGCGACGCCGAGGCCCTCGAAAAGGGGCGCGGTCGCATTGAAAAGTCGCTGAATCGTGCCGTCAGCGCTGGAAAAGTCCCCGAAAGTGAAGCCGACCTCGCGCGCGCCAACTTGATGTTCGACCAAGACTTTCGGATGTTGTCCGAATGCGAAATCGTCGTCGAAGCCGTGGCCGAAGACGAGGCGACCAAAATCGAAGTCTTTCGCCGTCTGGACGATGTCTTGGTGCGCGAAGACGCCATTCTCGCGACCAATACGTCGTCGATCCCGATTATCAAACTCGCGATGGCGACCAAGCGCCCCGAACAAGTCATCGGACTGCACTTCTTTAACCCGGTGCCCGTCTTGAAGTTGGTCGAAGTCATTTCCTCACTACTCACCAGTCCCGACACCACCGCTCGGGCACGCGCCTACGCCACGGACACGTTGAATAAAAAGGTGATTACATCGCCCGACCGCGCTGGATTCGTCGTGAACGCGCTGCTCATCCCGTATCTGCTCTCGGCAATCCGGATGCTCGAGTCGGGTTTCGCGAGCGCCGATGACATCGACACGGGCATGATCGTGGGCTGCGCCCACCCGCTCGGGCCGCTGGCCCTAACGGACTTGATCGGGCTCGACACCACTCTCGCCGTGGCGGAGTCACTGTACGAAGAGTTCAAAGAGCCGCACCTCGCGCCGCCACCGTTGCTCTCACGAATGACCCAAGCGGGTCTCCTTGGCCGAAAGAGTGGACAGGGTTTTTATAGCTACCGCGGGTAGGAGTCAGTCGGACACCGGCACCGGCACCGGCACCGGCGACTATTCGCCGCGCGCCTGATAAGACTGGACGTGGAAGGCCACGAGTATGAGGGGGTACTTCAATGACCACTCAGCGTTTGCTTGAGAACCTTCGGGGCCAACGCTACGGTGAGGTGATCCTCGCCTACGAGGGGAACGTGCCCCACGTCGAAGTCTTCAACTCGTTTCTCCTCAACGAGTGTCCCGATGAACTCTGGCAACGCCTGGACCCCGTGATGATCGCTCGACAGTACGGCGCAGCGCTCGCGGTGCTCAATGGTCCTCGCTACTGGATGATGGACGGCGTCGCCAAGGTCGCCAACGTTGAACCCGTCGTGCGCGATTTCGGTGGAATCGTCATGCGACGCGTTGCGACGATCGAACTCGACGGACCACTCGTTTCCAGTTACTACCAGGAGCGCATCGTCAACCGGGGCGCGATGTTCATCTTCGACGCCGGCCGGCCGGTGCATTTGCTCCACTCCGGCGTTGGAAGGTCCTACGTTCTGCAGGCCTACTGCGTAGGTGTCGACGCCAGCCTCGATCAAGTAGGGCTCGCGACGTTGGGCGAGCGCCTCGATCTCCCCGAGGGGTGGAGCTACGAAAGCAGACTCCTCGAAGACGAACTCGTCGTCGACACGACCACGAGAGTCGCGACCGTTGTGCAAGACGAGCTGCAAAACACCTACTCGCTGCTTGTGTAGCGACGGACCACGGCCGCTGTTCTAGCCTGAGTAGGTGGAGACACCAGTGCGCGACTACATCATGACCCTGCGCTGCGTCGACGCGCCCGGGATCGTGCACGCCACGAGTGAAGCGGTCGTCACCGTGGGCGGCAACATCCTGGAGAACGATCAGTTCACCGATCCAGGCACCGGCCAGTTCTGCATGCGCACCCGCTTCGAGACCTCGTTAGATGATGTGGTGGAGGTTCGAGCACGCCTCGAAGGCGGCGTCGCACGTTTTAATCCCGTGGTTGGACTTCGACTGGAGTCGCAACGCCGACGCGCCCTCGTGATGGTTTCTGAAGCCGATCACTGCCTGGCCGATCTGTTGTATCGCCGCGAGCAAGGTGAACTCGCCTTGGACGTCGTGGCGGTCGTCAGTAACCACGCCAAGTGCCGTGCGCTCAGTGAGCGCCACGACGTTCCGTTCTTTGAGGTTCCCGTCACTGCCGCGACCAAGGTCGACGCCGAGGCAACGCTTCGTGACCTAGTGCGAATCCATGACGCGGACCTCATCGTGCTGGCGCGCTACATGCAGATCCTCACGCCCGAGTTCTGCCAGGAGTTCGCCGGTCAGATCGTCAACATTCATCACTCTTTTCTCCCGGGCTTCAAGGGCGCGCGTCCCTATCACCAGGCGTACGAGCGAGGCGTCAAACTCATCGGCGCGACCGCGCACTTCGTGACCGGAGAGCTCGACGAAGGTCCCATCATCGATCAAGACGTTGTTCGCGTTACCCACGCGCGTCGCCCCCACGACCTCGTCGCGCTGGGCCGTGACATCGAGCGCAGCGTCTTGGCGCGCGCCGTGACGTTGCTCGCCGAAGACCGCGTCGCGATCGTGGGAAAGCGTACGGTCATCTTCGCGCAGTAGCTCAGGTGACGGCGTTTCGAACCGTGAATTTTGGGTCGCGATAGGCATTGGTGCCCATCACCTCGACCAGTTTCGCCACCGCGTCGAAGACGTCAACGAAACGTAGATACATAGGGGCGAATCCGAATCGACAGATATCGGGCGCTCGAAAGTCTCCGATGACCCCGCGCGCGATCATCGCCTGAATCACCCCGTACGCCTCACCGTGGCGAAGGGCGACCTGGCTGCCTCGGCGCGCGTGCTCCAGAGGCGTGATCACTTCAAAGACGCCGGGCAACTCCGAGGTGACCAGCTCGATGAAGTGGTCAGTCAGCGCCAGGCTCTTCGCGCGGATCTGGGCCATGCCGGTGCGTTCGAAGAGGTCGAGCGCTCCGTCGAGCGCCGCGAGGGCGATGATCGACGGCGACGACGTGACCCACGCTTGCATCCCCTTGGCTGCCTCGTAGCCCAATTCAAAGTCGAAGGGCCGCGCGTGGCCGAGCCAACCCGGGAGTGGATTTTCGAGCACCCCGTGAAACGTCTTGCGCACGTAAAGGAAGGCCGGTGCCCCCGGCCCTCCGTTGAGATACTTATAACCACAGCCCGCCGCAAAATCCACGTTCGCACCGGTGACGTCGAGTGGCATCGCACCCGCAGAGTGCGCGAAGTCCCACAGCATCAGTGCGCCCGCTTCGTGAACAGCTTCGGTCACCCCCGCGAGATCGAGTGCTTCGCCGGTTCGAAAGTCAACGTGCGTCAACATGACGAGGGCGACGTCACTGTTGAGTTCGCTCGCCAGTGTGCGTCGATCAATGGCCTTGACGATCATGGGGCGTCCCGCACGTCGTGCCATCGCTTCGACGATGTAGAGATCCGAGTGAAAATTGGCGATGTCGGTCAAGATCACGTGGCGTTCAAGGCGAAGATCGAGCGCGCCACCGATGAGCTTGGCGAGCAGGACGGTCAACGTGTCAGCCACCAGCACTTCGCCGGGGTTCGCTCCAATAAGCGGTGCGATGCGATCGCCGAGGCGAAGGGGTTGCGACATCCATCCGCTTCCCCAGCCGCGAACGAGTTGTTCGCCCCACTGGTGATCGACCACGTCGAGCACACGCTCGCGTGCCGAGCGAGAGACCGGTCCGAGCGAATTACCGTCAAGATAGATCTCCGCGTCGTCGAGAAGGAACTCGCTTCGAAGCGACGCCAATTCGTCGTGTGCGTCGAGTGCGGCGCACTCCTCACGAGTAGTCACCGGACCGACCTCACTTCGCTCACCGCTAATTCTTAGCGCACGCGCTTCGACACCGTCGCGCACGAAGCACCCTGGCGTGGACCGATGAAGCGACGCGGGCCAAGGGGACGCTCCGGGCTTCGCGCGGTCCCGCAGGGCAGTGAAGAGCCTTTAGGGGCGGGTAATTGGCTTATAGCGCAGGCGGTGCGGCTGATCCGCGTCGGAGCCGAGGCGCTTGTGACGCTCGGCTTCGTAGTCCGAGAAGTTCCCCTCGAACCAACGAACCTGCGCCTCGCCCTCGAAGGCTAGGACGTGCGTCGAGATCCGGTCGAGAAACCAACGATCGTGACTGATCACCACGACGCATCCGGGAAAGTTCAACAAACCGTCCTCGAGAGCGCGCAGCGTGTCAACGTCGAGATCGTTCGTCGGTTCGTCCAGGAGTAACACGTTGCCACCCTTGGTAAGGACCTTCGCTAATTGCACGCGATTTCGCTCCCCGCCGGAAAGCTCCCCCACCTTCTTTTGCTGGTCGCTGCCCTTGAAGCCGAAACTGGCGACGTAGGCGCGGGCGTGAATCTCGCGACTTCCCACCTTGATGTACTCGAGTCCCGCGCTTATCTCGTCATAGACGCTGGCGTCACTCTCGAGGTTGTCTCGGGACTGATCGACGTAAGCAAAAGCCACAGTGCTCCCCACTTCGACCGTGCCTTGGTCGGGCGCTTCGGCTCCGATCATCATTCGAAAAAGCGTGGTTTTGCCCGCTCCGTTTGGTCCAATGACGCCGACGATGCCGCCCGGTGGCAATAAAAACGTGAGGTCCTCGATCAAAAGTCGATCCTCAAAACCCTTGGCGAGGTGCGTCGCGTTGACCACCACGTCGCCGAGTCGCGGACCGGGAGGTATCGCGATTTCGAGCCGATCATCACGGCGCTCCGACGATTCGGACTCGGCAACCAATTGATTGAACTGAGTAAGGCGAGCCTTCCCTTTGCTTTGACGAGCCCGCGGGGACATGCGAATCCATTCGAGTTCCCGCGCCAGGGCAGCTTCGCGAGTCCGGTCGGCCCTCTCCTCGGCCGCCAGCCGTGCCTGTTTCTGCTCAAGCCACGACGAGTAGTTCCCTTCCCACGGGATTCCGTGTCCGCGGTCAAGTTCCAAAATCCATTCGGCGGCGTTGTCGAGGAAGTAACGATCGTGAGTGATCGCGACCACGGTGCCCGCGTACTCCTGCAGAAAGCGTTCGAGCCACGCGACTGACTCGGCGTCGAGGTGGTTCGTTGGTTCATCGAGTAAAAGCAGGTCCGGCTTCGAGAGCAGGAGTCGACATAGGGCCACGCGACGGCGTTCGCCACCCGAGAGCTTGCCGACGTCGGCGTCGCCGGGCGGCAAGCGCAACGCGTCCATCGCGATTTCAAGCGTTCGCTCGAGGTCCCAGGCACCGGCCGCGTCAATACGGGCCTGCAGGTCCGCCTGCTCGGCGAGCAGCGCGTCAAAATCAACGTCGGGATCAGCGAAGGCGGCACAGACTTCGTTGAATCGAATGAGGAGATCTCGCTGTTCGGCGATACCGTCGGCGACGTTCTCAACCACGTTCTTGCTCGGGTCGAGGTGGGGCTCCTGAGGCAGATAACCAACGCTAAATCCCGGCGTCAGGCGGGCCTCTCCCGTGAAGCCGTCATCCTCGCCCGCCATGATGCGCAGCAATGACGATTTACCCGACCCGTTCGAGCCGATGACTCCGATCTTCGCTCCTGGATAGAACGAGAGATTGATACCTCGAAGCACCTCGCGGTCCGGCGGGTAGAAGCGTCGAAGATCGCGCATGGTGAAGATAAATTGAGCAGCCATATTCACCAGTGTGACCGATTTACGTGGGATCGCGCGAAGTCACGACGATTGGGCCCCCATTACACTCGCTCCATGCCAGAGACGCCGACGATTGCGCCTTCGATCCATCGCCACGCATCAGACACAGTCATCCTCACGATTGCCTGTCTGGCTCAATTCATGGTGGTGCTTGACGTTTCGATCGTCAACGTGGCGCTGCCATCGATGCAGCGTGACCTTCACTTCACGGGGTCCAGCGCGGAATGGGTCGTCAACGCTTACGTCTTGACTTTCGCGGGCTTCTTGCTGCTCGGAGGGCGCGCGGCGGACCTCTTTGGACGTCGGCGCGTCTACCTCGCGGGCATGTTCGTCTTCGTCTTGGCGAGCGTCGGTGCCGGCTTTGCGGCGTCGAGTTCACAGATCGTCGCGGTCCGAGCTCTGCAAGGTCTGGGGGGCGCGATCTTGTCGCCCGCGACGCTTACCATCATCGTCACCACCTTCCAGGGCCCACGCCTGCCCAAAGCGATTGGCGCCTGGAGCGCCGTCGCGGGAGCGGGTGGGGCCGTCGGTGGCCTTCTCGGAGGCGTACTGACGGGACTGGTCTCGTGGCGATGGATATTTTTCATCAACGTACCCCTGGGCGTCGCGGCCGCCGTGGGCGCCCTGCGCTACTTACGAGAGCTTCGCAATCAAGATGCGACGCAAAAACTTGACGTCACGGGCGCGGTCCTCGTCACCGGTTCACTCGCCGCTTTGATCTACGGCGTCGTGCACACCACTTCGCTGGGCTGGACCTCGCCGGAGACCCTCTGGTGGATAGCCGGTGGTGCGGTGGGATTGGCACTCTTCCTTTTCTGGGAGGGGCGCGTGGCGTCGCATCCCTTGATGCCCTTTCGAGTGTTTCGTTCACGCGCGCTCTCCACGGCGAATCTCACGATGTTCCTCGTGGGCGGCGCATTTTTTGCGATGTGGTACTTCCTCACTTTTTACTTTCAAAACATTCTTGGCTACGGCGCCGTCCGCACCGGATTCGCGTTCTTGCCCATGGCTCTTTGGATCATCGCGGGCGCCCAGATAGGTTCGCGCCTCCTCACGAGAGTGGGTGTGCGACCCCTCGTCGGCGTCGGAACCGTGCTCGCGACCCTGGGGTTCGTTTGGATCTCGCGTATCGAACCGAACAGCTCGTATTGGCGCGACATCTTGGTCCCCTCGATGACGTGCGCCTTCGCGATGGGAGTACTGTTTCCAGCGCTCGCCACGGCCGCGACCGCCGACGTAGACCGAGCCGACGCCGGCCTCGCTTCGGGAGTCTTGAACACCGCTCGCCAAGTAGGAGGCTCGCTCGCGCTCGCCGGACTCGGCACGGTCGCCGCGGACCGTACCGCCTCGTTCGTTAAGCCTCACGGCCAACTGGCGCTGGTGAGCGGTTACCAACGCGCCTTTCAGATCTCGGCAGTGATCACGCTCGCGGCCTTCTTCGTCAGTCGTGCGGCGCCCAAACGCACGCGAACCGTGACGCCCGGCGAGCCCCGGTCACTGAGCGCCTCCGATGGGTAACGCGCTTCGCCGCGGAGTAGTGTCCCTCGTATACAAATAATGGGTTCTCGCGAAAACCGAGTCGGTGGTACGACCGGGACCATAAACCTTTGGAGGATTGGATATGCAAATGGGAGAAAAGAGCGGCGCGGTACGTCGTCTCGGTGCCTTGGTTGGAACCGCCTCACTCGTGCTTGGCATGATGACGGCGGGTCTCAGCGCGGCCGCGACCTCAGCGTCGGCGGCGGGAAGTTCGTTCAAGGCCTGCGTCGTGACCGACACCGGTGGCATCAACGACAAGTCGTTCAACGAGTCGGCCTATAACGGTCTGCTCGACGCGGCACGCCTGAACCCCAATATCGTCCCGTCGTACCTGTCCTCGACGTCGTCTACGGACTACGCCCCGAACATTCAGTCCTTCGTCAGCCAAGGCTGCGGCATCATCGTGACGGTGGGCTTCTTGATGCAACAAGACACCCAAACCGCCGCCACCGCGAATCCGAATCAGCTCTTTGCGATTGTTGACTCGAACGTGACGGGTTCAAACGTCCTGTCACTGAACTACATGACGAACCAGGGCGCCTTCCTCGGTGGCTACCTTGCGGCCGCTACTTCGAAGCACGGTGTCGTCGCGACCTACGGTGGATTGAACATCACCCCGGTCACGATCTACATGAACGGTTTCGTCGCCGGTGTTCGCTACTTCAACATGGTGAACCACAAGCACGTGAAAGTGCTCGGTTGGGTACCAGCGGCGGGGACCTGCACACTGGCCAAGTGCAACGGCAAGGGAACCTTCGTGAATAGCTTCACCGACGCCACCGCCGGCAAAACGCTGACGGCAACGGACTTCGCGGCCAAGGCCGACGTGGTCTTCCCCGTCGCCGGTGGTGTGGGCGTTGGTTCGATCGCGGCCGCCAAGCAGGCGGGTAAGGGTCACTCGGTTCTCTGGGTCGACAGCAACGGCTGCGTGACTGACAAGCCCGACTGCGGCTGGCTGATCGGCACCGTTGCCAAGGGCGTCGAGCCTTCGGTTCGCGACGCGGTCCTCGCGGCCGCGAGCGGCAAGTTCAAGGGCGGCACTTATCTCGGCACCTTGAAGAATCAGGGAACCGCACTTGAATACGGTGGCATCAAGGTTCCCGGTTCGCTGAAGGCAAAGATTGCGAAGATCTCGGCCGGCATACAGTCGGGCAAGATTTCAGTCAACCCGAACCACTACCCCAAGAAGTAGTTCTCGCCGTTAAAGAGCGTTGCGACAAAGGCCCGGACGATTCGTCCGGGCCTTTGTCGTGAGTAGTGTCTTGCTACATGCGCGTTGAACTGCGAGGCATCACGAAGCGCTTCGGCTCATTCTCCGCGAACGACCAAATCTCTTTGACCGTGGAACCGGGCCAGATTCACTGCCTACTCGGCGAAAACGGCGCGGGAAAATCCACGTTGATGAACGTGCTCTTTGGTCTGCTTCATCCCGACGAGGGCGAAATTCTGATCGACGGTCGCCCGGTTTCGTTCGCGAACTCGGGTGACGCGGTTCGCCAGGGCATCGGGATGGTGCACCAACATTTCATGCTGGTTCCGGTCTTCACGGTCGCCGAGAACGTGATCCTCGGCTTCGAACCGACCAGGTCATTCGACCGACTTGATCGCGGCAAGGCCGATGAGGACATTCGTGAGGCATCGCAGCGCTTCGGTCTAGAAGTCGACCCCGACGCCGTCGTCGAGGATTTGCCCGTCGGGATCCAGCAACGCGTCGAGATCCTCAAGGCCCTCAATCACGATGCCCAATTACTGATTCTCGATGAACCCACGGCAGTCTTGACACCCCAAGAGATTGACTCGCTCATCGAAATCATGCGCTCGCTGAAGGCCGCGGGCAAATCGATCCTCTTCATCTCGCACAAACTTCGCGAGGTTCGCGACGTCTCCGACGTCATAACGGTCATCCGTCAAGGCAGGGTCGTCGGCACTGCTCAGCCCTCGGACTCCGAGGCCGAATTGGCGTCACTGATGGTCGGGCGCGACGTGATGCTCACCGTCGAAAAGCAAGACAGCGAGCCGGGATCCGCCCGGCTCGAGATTCGCGACCTCGTCGTTCGCGACGACCGAGGTGTCCCCGTCGTTGACGGCGTCACGCTCGACGTACGTGCGGGCGAGATCTTGGCGCTCGCGGGGATACAAGGCAATGGTCAAACAGAACTTGTTGAGGCGCTCGCGGGCGTTCGCTCCGTCGAATCGGGAAGCATCACCCTGGACGGCCAGGACATAACAAACGCGAGTCCGCGCCGGGTGCTTGACGCTGGTCTTGGCCACGTTCCCGAAGATCGTCACCGCGACGGACTCGTGCTGCCCATGTCGGTCGCGGACAATTTGGTTTTGAACACACCACGACACGCGCCGTTCGCTTATCGCGGCACGCGCCGGCGCTCGGAGGTTCGCCGCAACGCCACCGAACGCATTAGGGACTTTGATATTCGAACCGAGTCTCCCGAGGCGCCCGTGAGCTCACTCTCGGGCGGCAATCAGCAAAAAGTCATCCTCGCTCGCGAACTCTCTCGACCGATCAAGGTGCTCGTGGCGGCACAGCCGACGCGAGGACTCGACGTGGGATCAATTGAGTACGTTCACCGTCAGATCGTAAGACAACGCAACGAGGGACAAGGGGTGCTCATCGTCTCGTCCGAGCTGGACGAGGTGCTCGCCCTCGGTGACCGCATCGCCGTCATGCACCACGGGAAAATCACCGGCGTCGTCCCGCCGACGACGAGCCGCGAAGTGATTGGTCTCTTGATGACGGGCGTCAGTATCGAGGAAGCCACGAATGCCTAAATTGCCTCGTTGGTTTCAACGCGTCATCTCCAGTCCTGTCCTATTGACCATGCTCGCGATCACCCTCGGACTCGTCATTGGTTCTTTCGTCATCATCGTCACCACCGCTCCGGTCCTTGACGCGTGGCGGAACCTCTTTCATTCGTGGGGCGGCCCAGGTCACGCGGTCAAAACAACGTTCGACTACGTGGGGGCGGCGTATCGAGACATGTTCACGGGCGCCGTCATCGATCCCAACTCCCTGTGGCACTCCATCTCGACCGGACAAGACTGGACGTCCACCCTCACGCCCATTTCAGAGACGCTCACCTACGCCACTCCACTCACGATTGCCTCGATTGGCGTAGGCATCACGTTTCAAACGGGGCTCTTCAACATTGGCGCGAACGGTCAAGCAATCATTGGCGGCATCGCCGGAGTCGCGGTGGGCTCGTCGCTTCACCTGCCGACTATCATCCTCGTCCCGATCACACTGTTGGCCGGTGTACTGGGCGGCGTGCTGACCGGTGCATTGCCCGGATTTTTGAAGTCCTTCACCGGAGCGCACGAAGTCATCGTGACGCTGATGTTCAACTACGTCGCCAACTTGATTCTTCTTTTCACGTTGCTCTCGACTCCGTTACAACAGCCCGGACAGGGCAATGACATCTCGCGCAATCTCTTGCCCAGCGCGCTGCTTTCGCCGCTCTTTGGCACGGCGTCCGGGTTGAGGGTCAACTGGGGTGTCTTCATCGCCGCGGGCGTGGTCGTCGTGGCGTGGTGGTTTCTCGAGCGTTCGTCGCTCGGCTTTGAATTTCGCGTGTCAGGTGCGAACCCGTACGCGGCCCGAGTCTCGGGTATTAATCCGAAGAAGATCACGATTCTTGCCTTTCTTATCTCCGGAGGACTCGCCGGTCTCGCCGGCATCACCGAGGTGGCCGGCACTACGCACTTCATCGACGGTGGATTTCTGGTGGGCAGCGCCGGTATTGGCTTCACGGCGATAACGGTCTCTCTGCTCGGTCGCAATCGGCCGGTGGGCATCATGTGGGGCGCACTCCTCTTCGCCGCGCTCGGCGTCGGAGGAAGATCCATGCAGGCCTCCACGGGCATCCCCTTAGACCTCGCGACCGTCATCCAGTACTCGATCGTGCTCTTCATCGCGACTCCCGTCATGGTGCAAGAAATCTTTCGCATCCGCAGTCGCGCCACGTCGGGTCTGCAACTCGCCTCCCAGGGTTGGAACACGTGACGACCGTCGTCAGCCCCTCCGTTGGCGTACGGCGAAACCGACATCGTCTCGGCCGCGATCAGGTCATCGGCACGTTAGCGATACTCCTTGGACTCTTTACGATGTGGGCTTTCGCCGTTGGCTCTTCGAGTCGCTCGAAGTCGCAGTTGACGTTCGACCCCGTGAACACCTCGGGGACGTTGCCCTGGCACATTGGCAATCTCACCCTGCCGACGCGATTCACCTGCCTCGTGGCCGCACTCGCCATTATCGCCATCGGCCTCGAGATTCTGCTCCGTCGTCCCAAGCGCGCCGTCTTGGTGCGCTTTGGCGCGGCGGCGGCACTCTTCTTCGTGGCCATTCTTCTCTGGGCCGCTCGCACCCACGGACCGTCCCAGGTCGACTTCGTCAATCTGACCTCGGTCTTGGTGGGCGGCATTGCCCCGGCGGTGGTGTTGACCTACGGCTCCTTGTCCGGGGTGCTGTGCGAGCGTTCGGGGGTCGTGAACATCGCCATCGAAGGACAGTTTCTAGGCGGCGCCTTTCTCGGATCGCTGATTGACTCGATAACCCACAACTTCTTTCTCGCCACGCTCGGCGGGGTCGTCGTCGGCGGGCTCCTGGGCCTGGTCCTCGCGTTCTTCGCGCTTCGCTACCGAAGCGATCAGATCATCGTGGGTGTGGTCCTCGCCAGTTTGGTCATCTCGCTTGGCTCGTACCTGAACTTGCAGATCCTCACGCCCTATCCCCAATACAACGCGGGCTCGCCCGCGCCGAATCTGACGATTCCCCTCCTCGCGAAGATTCCCATTTTGGGTCCGGTGTTGTTCAACGAGAACGGCTACTTCTACTTGGTCGTCGCTCTCGTATTGCTCATCAGTTTCGGGCTCTTTCGCACGCGCTGGGGACTGCGCGTTCGTGCCGTGGGCGAGCACCCGCGAGCCGCGGCCTCGGTAGGCATCGACGTGATACGCACTCGTTATTTCAACGTCGTTCTCGGCGGCATGGTCGCGGGAGTGGGCGGAGTAGCCCTCTTTGCGTGGCAGGGTCAGTTCCAGCCCGGCATCACTTCGGGGTACGGCTACATCGCGCTCGCCGGCTTGATATTCGGACGTTGGCGCCCCTCGGGCGTCGTCGTCGCTTCACTGCTCTTTGGCATGTCGGTCTACCTGGCGAACAACCTGCAGACCTATCAAGTGCCGGTGTCAACCTCGATACTCTTGATGTTCCCGTACGTGGTGACGATCTTCATCGTGTCAGGTCTGATCGGTCGAGTCCGCGCCCCGGCCGCCGACGGACTTCCCTACCAGCGCGACTAACTAGGCGCGCCCAGTTCGCTCACGGCGTGAGCGCCCGCCTCCATCGCCACCCGCATGGCCGCGACGACGTTGACGCCCCCGAGCCGCGCTCCGAGGTAGGCCCCCGTGGAGGCGTCCCCCGCTCCCGTGGTGTCGCGAACCTCGACCTCGCGAGCGTGGGCGAAGTGGCGCCGCCCCTCGGCGTGGGACCACGCGCCATTCGAACCTCGCGTCACGAGTACTTCGTCGTAGTGGCCAGCCAAGAAGACCACGGTCGCGTCGAGGTCGTCGGACTCGGCCAGCGCGAGCGCCTCTTCCTCATTGGCGAAGATCGATTGAGCGTCCAGCGTGGCGTCGAGAAAACGCGTGGAGCCGAGCGCGCGAAGCGGTGCCACTGAGCAGACGTCAATCGAGGTCGACATTCCCCGGGCCCGCGCCTCGGCCAAGGCGATCGCGCCCACGCTTCGCGTGGCGTGATCGAGGATCACGTAGCCCGACACGTGCAGGTGCTCCGAGGACTCGAAGGCGTCGACCACGAATTCACGCTCTAAGAAGCGATTCGCGCCCCGGTCGCTCATCATGGCGCGCTCGCCCTCGTCCCCAATCAGGGCGACGACGACGCCCGTCGACGCGTCCACGCGCTGGAGGCGAGGCGTCACGCCCGCGTCTTCCAGCGAGCGTTCGACGAGGTCAGCCGCTAGATCATCGCCGCACGCGCCCACAAAAGTGACCTCGTGCCCGCCCCGGGCCAGGGCGACCGCCAGCGTGGCGCTCGAACCGCCCCGGGCCATACGGATCTCTGAGTCAGTGTCGCTGGTCGGCGCGATCGGGCCGTGGGGTCGAACAACGACGTCGAGCATGACGTCGCCCACGACGAGGACTCGGCGCCCACTCACGCGGCGCCAAGGGCGAGGGCGTGAGCGATCTCGCCCGCGAGGCGCGCGTTGGCGATGACCAAGTCTCGGTTGACTTGAACGCTCGCGCCCGCACTGTGACGAGCGAACTCGTCGAGGAGCACGGGCGTCACCTCCTTACCCGTCACCCCTCGCGCGACGACGGCCGCGAGCGCCCTCTCCAGGGCCGCGTCATGGACCGCCGGGTCCAATTGGCGTTCACGCGAGACGGGCTGGGCGACTAAGACGCCCGTCGCCGACACGCTCTGGTGCGCGCGAAAGGACGCGGCGGCCTCCGTCGGTGAGTCGACGGACCAGTCCACGACAAAGCCGGAGTCCGACAGGTAGAACCCGGGGAACGCCCTAGTGCGATAGCCCCACACTGGTACCCCGAGCGTGTCGAGACGCTCGAGCGTCGCGCCCACGTCAAGGATCGACTTGGCGCCCGAAGCAACGACGAGTACCGGCGTACGTGACAAAGCGGTGAGGTCGGCCGATTCGTCAAAGCTCTCCTTCGCCCCTCGATGCACGCCGCCAAGTCCGCCGGTCGCCATGACGGAGACCCCGACGCGATGTGCGACGGCGATCGTGGCGGCCACCGTGGTCGCGCCGTCCAAGCCCTGGGCCATGGCGTAGCCGAGATCGCGGGTCGAAAGCTTGGCCACGCCGCGCCGCGGGTCGGCCAGCGCTTCGAGCTCGTCTGGAGAGAGCCCCACGCGGAGTCGACCGTTCAAAAGGGCGATCGTGGCCGGTGCCGCACCGCCCGCGCGCACCGCCAACTCGCACTCGCGCGCGACTTCGAGATTCACCGGCGCGGGCAGTCCGTGCACGAAAATCGTCGACTCCAAGGCGACGACGCCACGTCCCTCGGCAAGCGCGTCACGCACCTCGCCGCCAAGAACGATGGAGGTATCCGAAAGAGAGGTCACGCAAGGCGAAGTGTACTGTGAGGACGTGAATTCACTCCCCGACGTGGATTGGACGGCCCTGCGCGCGCGAGCGCGCGAAGCCGCCGCGAGGGCCTACGCGCCCTACTCACACGTTCACGTCGGCGCCTGCGCCCAGCTCGACGACGGCCGATTCGTGGAAGGTTCGAACGTCGAAAACGCGAGCTACGGACTGACCCTGTGCGCCGAATGCTCGTTGGTGGGTGACCTCGCGCGCGTCGGTGGCGGGCGACTCGCGGCGGTGAGCATCGTCGCCGGCGACGGCGAGCCGATCGCCCCGTGCGGACGCTGTCGCCAGTTGCTCTTCGAACACGGAGGTGCGGACCTGCTCGTGGACGCCGGCGACGGCAAGCCGGCGCTCTCCTTGGACGCGCTCTTACCGGGCGCGTTTGGTCCCGACGACGTCGAGGCTCGCGCGAATTCGTGAGCTTCTCCGCGCCGCTACTGATCACCGCGAAGCGCGACGGTGGCCAGTTGGGCGACGACGCCATAAATTGGCTTCTCGGCGCCTATCAGCGGGGCGACGTCGCCGAAGAGCAGATGTCGGCAATGTTGATGGCGATCTTCTTTCACGGACTCGATCATCGAGAACTGACCACGTGGACCAACGCGATGATCGCGTCGGGCGAACGGCTTGATCTCTCGGGACTCTCGCGGCCGACCGTCGACAAGCACTCCACGGGCGGCGTCGGCGACAAGGTTTCGCTCGTCCTCGCCCCGCTCGTCGCGGCCTGCGGCGCGGCGGTGCCCCAACTGTCGGGCCGGGGCCTCGGCCATACCGGGGGCACTCTCGACAAGCTCGAATCCATTCCGGGATGGCGCGCGTCGCTCACCAACGCGCAGATCCTCGACCAACTCGAATCAGTCGGCGCGGTCATCTGCGCGGCGGGGGCGGGCCTCGCGCCGGTCGACCGGCGACTGTACGCGCTGCGCGACGTGACGGGCACGGTCGAATCGATTCCACTGATTTCCTCGTCGATCATGTCGAAGAAGATTGCGGAAGGCACCCAGGCGCTGGTGCTCGACGTCAAGGTCGGACGCGGCGCCTTTATCAAGGATGAGCGCTCACTGGTCCTGGCTGAAACGATGGTCGCGCTCGGCGCGGCCAACGGCGTGCGCACGGTGGCCCAACTCACCAACATGGACGATCCGCTCGGGCGTTGCGTGGGCAACGCGCTCGAAGTCGCCGAGGCGCTCGACGTCCTGCGCGGGGGCGGACCAAGTGACGTGCGCGCGCTCAGCGTGGCCCTGGCCGAGATCATGCTCGAGTTAACCGGCATTGACGACGACCCCGCCCGGCATCTCGACGACGGATCGGCCTACGCGCTCTATCGAGACATGATCCGCGCCCAAGGCGGCGACCCCGACGCGCCTCTCGCCACCGCGCCGCTTCGCGAGACGATTTTCGCTCCGCGCGCAGGAATCGTGCAGTCAGTGGACGCGATGAAGGTGGGCGTCGCGGCGTGGCGTGAAGGAGCCGGGCGAGCTCGCCGGGAGGATCCCGTGAGCGCTCGGGCGGGCGTCATCGTGCACGTGCGCCGAGGCGAGTCCGTCGAGGTTGGCCAACCACTCCTGGAGCTGCACGCCGACGACGACGCGCACCTGGCGGCCGGGCGCGCCGAGATCGCTGGTGCGGTCGTCATCGGCGAAGAGCCTGTCGACGCGGCGCCACTGCTGCTGGCGCGAGTCGACGCTTCACGCTAGGCCTCGCTAGCCTGGTTCGATGACGGCAACGGCGCTCTCACGAGACGTCCTTCTTCGAGCCCCCAAGGTTCTTCTTCATGAGCACCTCGACGGCGGACTTCGTGCGTCGACGGTGATCGAACTCGCCCACGAGGCGCGCTACCAAGGACTGCCCACCCGCGACCCCGACGAGCTCGCGGCGTGGTTCCTCGCCGACGCGCCGGGCAGCGATCTCGTGCGCTACCTCGAGGGTTTCGCCCACACCACCGCCGTGATGCAGACGCGCGAGCACTTGGCGCGAGTCGCGGCCGAGAGCGCGCTCGACCTGGCGCGCGACGGCATTGTTTACGCCGAGGTGCGTTTCGCCCCCGAACTTCACCTCGTCGGTGGGCTGTCGCTGCACGAAGTGGTCCAAGCCGTCCTCGATGGCTTCGAAGCCGGCATGCGCGAGGCCCGCCTCGAAGGACGCCCGATCGTCGTGCGTGCGATTCTCTCCGCGATGCGCCAAGCCGCGCTGAGTGAGACCATCGCCCAGTTGGCGGTTGACTTTCGAGACAGCGGGGTGTGCGGCTTTGACATCGCGGGGCCCGAGGACGGCTTTCCGCCGACCCAGCATCGCCGCGCCTTTCAACTCGTCCAGCGCGAGGACTTTCACATGACGATTCACGCGGGAGAAGCCTTCGGACTGCCTTCGATTTGGGAGGCCGTCCAGTTCTGCAACGCGGAGCGACTGGGCCACGGCGTGCGCATCATTGACGACGTGACTCACGAGGGAGGCGAGTACCACCTTGGACTGCTCGCCAACTTCATTCGTGATCGACGCATCCCCCTCGAAGTCTGCCCGACTTCGAACGTGCACACCGGCGCCGCGCGCTCCATCGCCGAGCACCCCATCGACATGCTGCTTCGACTGCGCTTTCGCGTGACGCTCAACACCGACAACCGACTCATGAGTGGAGTGACGTTGTCGTCGGAGTTCGCCGTCTGTGCGCAAACGTTTGGCTGGAGCATCCTCGACGTGGAATGGCTGACCCTGAACGCGATGAAGAGTTCCTTCTATCCTTTCGACGAGCGGCTGAAAATGATCAACACGGTCATCAAGCCGGGCTTCGCTGAGCTACGCGCCGCGCTCGCCTAACTCTCTCACGTCGGCCGCCACGACGCCCAGCAGCGCCCACGCCGCCTCACGACGCTCGTGAAGACCCGCGCCCGCGACCCCGGTGACCTCGAGGTAGAACTTCACCTTGGGCTCGGTGCCCGACGGGCGAACGATGACCCGCCCGCTCGACGCGAGATGAAAGACCAAACCGTCGGTCGCGGGGAGGCCGCGCCAACCCTTTTCGAGGTCGACGACTTCACGCACGGCCACGCCACCCAGCGAAGTGGGCGGTGCCTGGCGCAGGCGCTCCACGAGTGCTCGAGTCGCGGAGGCGTCCTTCAGGCGCAGGGAGATCTGCGCCGTGACGTGCACGCCGTAGCGACCCTCGATCTCGTCGAGGCGATCGCTAAGGCACTGGCCCCGCTGGGCCAACCGGTGAGCGAGACCGACGAGCGCCAGAGCCGCGGAGAGGCCGTCTTTATCGGCGACCGAGGGGTCTACCGCGTAGCCCAGCGCCTCTTCATAGCCAAAGGCCAGCGTGCGGCTTCGCGCCGCCCGAGCAATCCACTTAAAGCCCGTCAGCGTCACCTCGAAGGCGATCGCACTCTCACGTGCCATCTTTTCGAGCAACGTCGATGAGACGATGGTCGTCGCCATGACGTCGCCTTCGTTCACGCCTTCGTCGATCAACGCCGACGCGAGCAACCAGCCGACCTCGTCGCCGCGCAACACCCGCCAGCCCTGGGGCGTCTTGACGGCCACGCCGAGCCGATCGGCGTCAGGGTCATTCGCGAGGACGAGTTCGCTGCCTGCGGCGTCGGCGCGTCGCATCGCCAGGTCGAGGGCGCCGTCCTCTTCGGGGTTCGGGAAAGGCAAGGTGGGAAAGTCGGGGTCCGGGTCGAACTGTTCGTCGACGACGCTGAGCGCGCGGTAGCCGGCGCGCCGAAACAGCGACGACATCGTGGCGCCCCCGACGCCGTGCAGGGGCGTGTAGGTGAACGCCAAATCGCTCTCGCCCGAAGGCGCGAATCGACTCAAGACGTGCCGGCGATAGTCCTCGAGGACCTCGTCGTCCACGTACGCGTGGCGCGCGTCGGCGCGTTCGCCCAGCGCGGGATGCGCGAGCGCTTCTCGGGCGAAACGTTCGACGATCTGGTCGTGGGGCGGAGCGATCTGAGCGCCGTCGCCGGCGTAGAGCTTGTAGCCATTGTCGCGCGCCGGATTATGACTCGCCGTGATCATCACCCCGGCGACCGCGCGCAGCGCCTTCACGCAGTAGGGGACGAACGGGGTGGGCAGGGCGTCGCGCAGTTCGTGCACGCGAACACCAGCGCCGAGCAGCACGAAGACGACCTCATCGGCGAAGGCGCGCGAGCCGTGGCGGGCGTCTCGTCCCACGACGACCCCCTGGTCGAGGTCGACCCCGAGTTCGCCGAGCCAGGCGACCACGCCTTGGGTGGTGCGACGCACGGTGTAGCGATTCATGCCCCCCGGTCCGGCCATGACTTCGCCGCGCAGACCGGCGGTGCCGAAGGTCAAGGGGTGTTCGAAACGCCGTGCGAGCGCCGCGTCGTCACCGGCTTCGATCAGGTCGCTCAATTCGCGACGGCACGCCTCGTCAGGATCGCCCGCGATCCAAGCGTCCACTTCACGCGCCCACCGACTCACAGCAGTGCCAGCACCGCCGCGAGCAGTGCGCCGAGACGAGGTGCCGCCTCGTGGCCGGTCGCGAGGACCTCTTGGTGGTCGAGCGCTCCGGGCACCACCCCCGCCGCGTGGTTCGACACCAAAGAAAGGCCCACGACCTCGGCCCCGAGGTGGCGCGCGGCGATCGACTCCAGGACCGTGGACATCCCTACCAAGGAGGCGCCCATAGTGCGGGCCATCGCGATTTCGGCGGGCGTTTCGTAGTGAGGTCCGCGCAGTCCGAGGTAGACGCCCTCACGAAGATCGGGCATCTCGGTTTTGATCAGCGAACGAATTCGCGCGCTGTAGAGATCGCTGAGGTCCACGAAGCGCGACCCGTAGCCTTCGGGGGGCGCCTCTCCCTCCAGAGGCGAGGTGCCCGTGAGGTTGATGTGATCGCGGATGAGCACCGTCTCGCCCGGGGCCATCGTCGGATCGATGCCTCCACACGCGTTGGTCAGCACTACGCTCGAAGCTCCTGCGGCGATGAGGGTACGAATGGGGTGCACCACGTGCGCCGCGTTGTGGCCCTCGTAGAGATGGACCCGACCAGTGAGAAGCGCGACTCGACGCTCACCCACGCGCAGCGACAACACGTGACCGCCGTGGCCCGCCACGGTGGGGGAAAAGAAACCCGGCAACGAAGTCGTCGCGACGTCGAAGTCGGGTTCACCGAGCACCGCGGCCCCTTCGCGCCAGCCCGAGCCGAGCACCACGGCGAGGTCGTAGCGGTCGACCCCACTTCTCGCTCGCAACTCGTCGGCCGCCGACTGCGCCAGGGCGAAGGGGCTGTCCACTACTGCCCGACCGTATGCCAGGTCGTCTTGACCTCGATGAAAGCGCGCAGTCGCCGCAGCGAGTCAGCGTCGCTGGCGAAACCAGTGCGCACCACCCGCTTGATCGAGTCCGCGCAGAGTTCGCCCAGCGCCACGAAGCTTTCGTGGTCGGCCCCCGAAAGATCGACGCCGTCAACGTCTTCTTGCGCGCACAGAACGGGCGCCAGCTCGTCTCGAAAACCGGTCAAGACATTCACCACGCCGGCGGGAACGTCAGAGGTCGTCGTCAGCTCGCCCAAGAGGACCGCTGGCGTGGGGCGAGTTTCGCTCGCCAGGACTACCACCGCGTTGCCACTGGTGAGCGGGGCCAAGACCTGATCGACGAGGGCTTCGAAGGAGGACGTGGGGTGCGCAACGACGCCCACGACGCCGCTCGGCGCGGGCACTGAAAAATTGAAGAAGGGGCCCGCGACGGGATTGGCCGAGCCGTACACCTGGGCGATCTTGTCGCTCCAGCCGGCGTACCAGACCATGCGATCGATAGCTCGCGCGACCCCGGCGCTGGCCTCGCCCTCGCTCGCGCCCTCACCGGCCACGACGTGGCTCGTCAGCTCATCGCGACGCGCCTCGGTCATCTCGGCCAGGCGGTAGAGGACCTGACCCCGGTTGTAGGCGCTCATCGACCACCACTTGACCTGGGCCGCGCGCGCGGCCACCACCGCGTCGCGAAGATCCTTGCGCGAACCTTGGGCGACGTTGGCGAGGAACGCACCATTCGCCCCTACGACCTCGAAGCTTCGACCCGATTCCGAGCGCACGAAGGCGCCGTTCACGACGAGCTTCAAGGTCTTACGCACCTCGAGTCGTGGGTCAGACATTGAGGTACGCCTCGAGTCCGTGACGCCCACCTTCGCGTCCAAAGCCCGATTCGCGTATACCGCCAAAGGGGCTGGCCGGGTCGAACCGGTTGTACGTGTTCGCCCACACGACGCCCGCGCGCAGGCGTTCGGCGACCCACAGGGTCCGGCTGCCCTTTTCGCTCCACACCCCGCACGCGAGCCCGTACGTGGTGTTGTTGGCCTTGGCCACGGCCTCTTCGGGGGTGCGAAAACTCAAGACCGAAAGCACTGGCCCAAAGATCTCCTCGCGCGCGACGCGCTGCGACTGCGAGACGTTGGAGAATATCGTCGGCGCGAACCAGTACCCCTTGTCGGGAAGCGCGCACGAACTCGTGAAGCGTGTCGCGCCCTCAAGCTCACCCGAGGCGGTGATCTCTTGGATCCGCGCGAGTTGAGCCGCCGAGTTGATCGCGCCCACGTCGGTATTCTTGTCCATCGGGTCACCCACGCGTAGCTGCTCGACGCGGCGCGTGAGGCGCCGAAGCAGTTCGTCTTCAATCGATTCTTGAATCAACAGACGCGACCCCGCGCAGCACACGTGACCCTGGTTAAAGAAGATGCCGTCGATGATGCCCTCCACCACTTCATCGAGCGCGGCGTCTTCGAAGACGATGTTGGCGCCCTTGCCTCCGAGCTCGAGCGTGAGGTGCTTGGCGTTCGCGGCGACGCGGCGTTGGATCTGACGGCCCACCTCGGTCGAACCTGTAAAGGCGATCTTGTCGACGTCGGGGTGCTCGACCAGGGCGGCGCCCGTGGCGCCGTCGCCGGTGAGAATATTGACGACCCCCGGGGGCAGTTCGGCCTGCTGAAAGATCTCGGCCAGCACGAGCGCCGACAGCGGCGTCGTTTCGGCGGGTTTCAAGACACAGGTATTACCCGCGGCGAGTGCCGGAGCCAGTTTCCACGCGGCCATCAAGAGTGGGAAGTTCCACGGGATGATCTGACCCGCGACGCCGAGAGGCTTGGGCGAGGGGCCAAAGCCCGCGAAATCAAGTTTGTCGGCCCAGCCCGCGTAGTAAAAGAAGTGGGCCGCGGCCAGGGGCACGTCAACGTCACGCGACTCGCGAATCGGCTTGCCGTTGTCCAGGGTCTCCACGACCGCGAGTTCGCGCGCGCGCTCTTGAATCAGGCGCGCCACGCGAAAGAGATACTTCGCGCGTTCGGCCCCCGGCATCGTCGACCACACGTCGTCATAGGCGCGCCGCGCGGCGCGCACCGCGCGGTCAACGTCGTGTGAGGTGGCCTGGGCGACGCTCGCGAGCGGCTCTTCGGTGGCGGGATTGAGCGTCGCGAACTGGACGTGCGTCGCGGGATCGCTGAAGGCGCCGTCGATGAAGAGGCCGTAGTTCGCCCGCAGACGCGCGCTCGAGGCCGACTCGGGGGCCGCGTCGTAGGAGAGGCCGCCCAGCCGTGAACGCACCAGCTCGCCGCTCACCTCAATCACCACTGAATCGATCGGGCCGCGGGTAGACCCCGCGACGCTGCTTGAGCCGCTGCAGCAACAGGTCGTTCAAGAGCGACGACGCGCCGAAGCGAAAGTAGTCCGGACTCAGCCACGTCGAGCCGGCGGTCTCATTGACGATCACGAGGTAGCGCAGGGCGTCCTTGGAACTTCGAATACCACCGGCGACTTTGACCCCCACGGCCTTAGCCGACACCTCGGCGAAATCACGCACCCCTTCGAGCATCACGAGGGCGACCGGCAACGTCGCGTTCACGCCCACCTTGCCCGTCGAAGTCTTAATGAAGTCGGCGCCCGCCAGCATGGCGATCCAGCTCGCGCGGCGAACGTTGTCGTACGTCACGAGTTCGCCGGTCTCGAGGATCACTTTCAGGTGCGCGCGCTGGCACTGCGCCTTCACGGCCACGATCTCGTCGTAGACCTGGCCCCAACGACCCGAGAGGAAGGCGCCACGGTCGATCACCATGTCGATTTCGTCGGCGCCGGCGGCGACGGCTTCACGCACGTCACCCAACTTCACCTGCAGTGACGCGCGGCCCGAGGGAAAGGCGGTCGCGACCGAGGCGACCTTGACGCTCGATCCCGCGAGCACTGACTTCGCGCACGCCACCAGGTCGGGATAGACGCACACCGCGGCGGCACTTGGCACTTGCTCGTCGTTGGGATCTGGGCGGCGGGCCTTGTGACACAGCGATCGAACGCGTCCCAGCGTGTCGGCGCCCTCCAGGGTCGTCAGGTCCACCATTGAGATGGCCAGATCGAGCGCGGCGAGTTTGGTCGACTTCTTCAGCGAACGCGTCGCGAGCTTCGCGGCGCGGGCCTCCACCCCGACGGCGTCGACGCCCGAGAGGCCCGAAAGAAGCGAGCGCAACTGAGTTTCTGACGCCACGACGGGCATCGTGCGTTCGGGGGTCAACTCCACGAATGCACCGCCGACGCTGACCGAGGGTGGCGCTACCGTACTCACCTCGACCACGCTACCAAGGTCGCCTGAACGCGCCCTCGGCCTAGTAACGCGGCAACTCCTGGGCGAGGCGGCGCTCCTCCAATGAGGGTGCCTGCGCGTCCTTCTCGCTGAGAAGAGGCTCACCGCTCAACGGCCACGGAATACGCAACGATTCGTCCAAGGGGTTTATCTCGAGTTCCATCGCACCGTTGTAAGGCGACGACAAGAGGTACGTCAACGCCGCCATCTCGCTGGTCACGCAGAACCCGTGAGCGACACCTTCGGGAAGGTACACGCTGGTCCCCGCCTCGGCGCTCAACTCGACCATCTCGACCTGCGCGTAGGTCGGCGAACCGACTCGAACGTCGACTATCACGTCGACGAGTTCTCCCCACGCGCACGTCACCAGTTTCGCTTGGCCCTCAGGCGCCATCGAGTAATGCAGCCCGCGCACCACACCGCGCCGCGACATCGACAGGTTCGCCTGTCGCACATTCAGTTCCGGGCCCTCGTCGCCGAGCACGTCGCGTCGGAACCACTCGCGAAAGAAGCCCCGGTCGTCGGGCCACAGCGAAGACTCGAGCACGTACGCACCCTCGACGCCCAGAGCCAGACGCTTCACACGCTTTCCTTGAGTGGTCGCCACCACGACTCGTTCGAGCGATACCACTCAACGGTCTCGGCCAGTCCCTCGTCGAAGTCGATCCGGGGGGCGTAGCCGAGTTCGTGGTGAATCTTGGTCCAATCCACGCTGTAGCGGCGATCGTGGCCCAGGCGATCTTCAACGGGTTCGACACTCGTTTCGTCCGCGCCGCAGAGTTCGAGGAGTTTCTTCGTCAGCTCGCGATTGGTCAGCTCCGTACCGCCGCCGATGTTGTAGATCTCTCCGGCCCGGCCACCCTCTAACACCGCGAGAATGCCGCGCGAGTGATCGTCGACGTGCAGCCAGTCGCGCACGTTCTCACCGTCGCCGTAGAGCGGCACCTTCTTCCCGTCGAAGAGATTCGTGACGAACAGGGGAATCATCTTCTCGGGGAACTGGCGCGGCCCGTAGTTGTTCGAGCAGCGCGTCACCGAGACGTTGAGTCCGTAGGTCGTGGCGTACGCCAGGGCCGCCAGGTCCGATCCCGCCTTCGACGCGGAGTAGGGCGAGTTAGGTGCGAGGACGTGGTCTTCACGCCATGATCCCTCGTCGATGGAGCCGTACACCTCGTCGGTCGAAACGTGCACGAAGCGCTGGACCCCGCCGAGACGCGCACTCTCGAGCAACTGCTGCGAGCCCATGATGTTGGTCTCGAAGAACGCGCGCGCACCGGCGATGGAGCGATCGACGTGGCTCTCAGCGGCGAGGTGCACCACCGCGTGCGCGCCGGCGAGGGCCGCGTCGCAGACGTGGGCTTCGGTAATGGAGCCTTCCACGAAACTCGTGCGTGGGTCGCGCAGGAATTCCTCGAGGTTTTCGCGCCGCCCCGAGTAGGTCAATGAGTCCAGGGCCACCAGTTCGTCGTAGCCCAAGCGTTCCGCGTTCTCGAGTAGCACTTCGGCGAAGCGAGAGCCGATAAATCCGGCGGCCCCGGTTATCACAACACGCATAACGCACCTCACCAAAAGAAAGGGGAATTCAGACTCTTATACTAATGGGGTGAAGGGAATCATCCTGGCGGGCGGCACTGGTTCGCGTCTGCGTCCCATCACGCGCGCCGTATCGAAGCAGTTGCTGCCGGTCTACGACAAGCCAATGATCTATTACCCCTTGAGCACGCTCATGCTCACCGGGCTTCGTGAAATTCTGCTCATCACGACGCCCCACGACCAAGCGGCCTTTCAACGTCTTCTCGGTGACGGCGCACAACTGGGCATCGAGTTGCGTTACGCCGTGCAAGATCAACCCAACGGCCTGGCCGAAGCGCTCCTGCTCGGCGAATCGTTTCTCGATGGTGACAAGTGCGTTCTCATCCTGGGCGACAACCTCTTTTACGGTCCGGGACTCGGCACGCACCTACGTCAGAACGTCGAAGTGAAGGGCGCGCTGATTTTCGCCTACCAAGTGAGTGACCCTTCGGCGTACGGCGTCGTCGAGTTCGACGACGACGGCCGCGTGCGCTCCATCGAAGAAAAGCCCACGGACCCCAAGAGCAACTACGCGGTCCCCGGGATCTACTTCTACGACGAGCGCGCCTCGAGCTTCGCGCGCGAACTGCGCCCGAGCGCGCGCGGCGAACTCGAGATCACCGCGCTCAACAATGCCTACCTTGAACGCGGCGAACTGCGCGTCGAGGTGCTCTCGCGCGCGACGACCTGGCTCGACACCGGTACCCACGAGTCGCTCTATGAAGCGGGCGGTCTCATCCGCACCCTCCAGCACCGAAACGGACTGCGCATCGGCGACGTCGAGCAAATCGGTCGAGACCAGGGTTGGATTTAGCACCAACCGAGTTGGCGCCAGAACCCTGTTAGAAGAAGCCCAGGGCGGCCGCTTCCTCGGCGTGCGCGAGATGCTTGTGCTTGCCCAGGGCGAGCGTATTGAGTCCGGCGTAGCTCTGCGCGATCCCGACGGCGCGGCGCAACACGTCCTCGGCGTCCGCGACGTGCTCGACGATGCCGAGGCTTTGGGCCTCGGGCGCGCTGTATCGCCGCGCGGTGATCGCCGCCTCGATCGCGGTGGCGCGAGGCAAGCGGTGCTCGAGAATCGAAAACAGCGTCCGGTCGAGGGCGAGGCCAATCTCGGCTTCGTTCATGCACCAGTAGCCACGGTCAGCGCGCATCACCCGCACGTCGAAGGCGCAACTCAGCAACGCGCCTCCCGCGAAGGCGTGACCGTTGATCGCGGCCACGGTGTAGCGAGGAAAGACCATCAATCGTCCGATCGTGCGTTCGAGTTCCTCGAGCGTCGAGGCGAACTCCGCGGGATTCGCCCCGAAGCGCTCGAGGTCGAGCCCGTTGCAAAAGAACTTGCCGTCACCGGTCAAGACGAGAGCCAATGGCCCCTCGATCGTCGTGAGTTCGTCCAAAATCTGATTGAGTCGGCCCAGTGAATCGACGTTGAGGCGATTCTCGCCCCCGCTCCAGCGCACCACCGCCACGTCGCCGTCTTGAGCCACCGTCATATCCATGCGCCGAGCATACGGCGGCGAGCACGGTGTAAGTTTCGAACGTGAACGATGATTCCGAAATCCTCGAACCCGACGTCTCCGCCGAGAACCCCATCTCGCAAAACTGGGTGTGGGTCGGCTCGCACCGCCCGCCCGTGCCGCGCGTCATCTTTGAGAACATGACGCGGGACTGGGCCGCTCACGCGCCCGCCCACGAGGTACACCCCATGGCCGCGTTCTGCGCGTCTCGGCGCGAGCGTCTCGGCGAGCAGTTCCCCAACACGACGCTCGTGATCCCGACGGGCAACCCCAAGGTCCGCGCCAACGACTGTGACTACCGGTTTCGCCCCGGTTCGGACTTCTTCTATCTCACGGGTTGCGAGGAGCCCGACGCGGTGCTCGTCGTGCGCCCCGGCGAGGCGCCGCTCGCGGTGCTCTACGTGCCACGTCGACGCGACCACACCGTGCACGAATTCTTCACCGACGCGCGCTACGGCGAGCTGTGGGTCGGCGCGCGTCGAGGCGTCGCCGAGGCCGCGAGTTACTACCAGATCGCCACCGCCGCGCTCGAGGACCTCGAAAGCGACCTCGCCGAGTTGGCTCCGAGCGACGTGCGCACCGTTCGAGGTTTTGACCGCCGGATCGACGCGTTCATCAAGGCGAACGAGGAGGACGCCCAGCTGACCCGGGCGCTGTCGGAGATGCGCCTGGTCAAGGATGAATTCGAAATCGCCCAACTGCAGTTGGCCGTGGACTACACCGTCAAGGGCTTCGAAGACGTCGTGCGGGCGTTGCCGGTCGCCGTCGCGCGAGGCGAGCGAGTGATCGAAGGGGTCTTTCATCTGCGCGCGCGCGTCGAGGGCAACGAAGTCGGCTACGACACGATCGCGGCGAGCGGCTCGCACGCCACGACGCTGCACTGGACGCGCAACGACGGCCCGGTGGGCGCCCATGACCTGCTCTTGCTCGACGCCGGTGTCGAATGTCACCATCTCTACACCGCTGACGTCACGCGCACGATGCCCGTCAACGGGATCTTCTCGCCGGTCCAGCGAAAGGTGTACCAACTGGTCCTCGACGCGCAAAAGGCCGGGATCGCCGCCGTCAAGCCGGGTGCCGCGTTCATGGCCCCTCACGAGGCGGCCATGTTGGTACTCGCACGGGGCCTTTACGAGTGGGGCATCTTGAAAGAGGAGCCCGAGGTGGCGGTCAGAAAGGACCGTCGACTCCAGCATCGCTACACCCTGCACGGCACGAGCCACATGCTCGGCATCGACGTGCACGACTGCGCGGGCGCGCGTGACGAGGTCTACCTGGGCGAGCTCGCCGAAGGCTACGTCTTGACCGTCGAGCCCGGTCTCTACTTCCAGCCCAACGACCTCACGGTGCCCGAAGAGTACCGGGGCATCGGCGTACGGATTGAAGACGACGTCCTGGTCACCCGCGTCGGTTCGCGCAATCTCTCAGACGCGCTGCCGCGCGAAATCGACGAGATTGAAGCCTGGATGTCGAGGCTTCGCGAATCAGGACCGGCCCACCTCGGGCTCTAGAGCACCCGCACCGGGATGTCGCGCGGTCCACGGACCTGACCCGGCGCCCAGGTGACCTTGGAAGGGTCGTCAAGCGTGAAGCGAGGAAAGCGCTTGATGAACTCTTCGATGGCCACGCGCAACTCCATGCGCGCGAGGTTGGACCCGGCGCAGCGATGGATGCCAAGACCGAAGGCGGCGTGTCGATTGAGTGCGCGGTCGATGATGAACTGGTCCGCGTCCTTAAAGGCCGCGGGGTCGCGATTGGCCGCGGGGAAACCGAGCAGGACCCAGTCGTTGGCCCGGAAAGAGCAGCCGTGGAACTCCATGTCCTCCTTGACCAGGCGAGCCATGGTGACCGGCGCGTAGTAGCGAAGGAACTCCTCCACCGCCACGGGTATCAACTCAGGCTCATTGACCAAACGAGACAAGTCGTCGGGGTGCTGGGCGAGGTGCCAGATCGACGATCCGATGGCGGACCACGTCGTGTCGATCCCTGCCACGAGGGTCAAGACCATGGTGCCGCGCACGTGGTCGATCGAGAGTCTTTGCCCTCCGATTTCGGCGTTCAAGAGATAACTCGTGAAATCTTCGCGCGGACGGGCCAGGTGGTCTTCGATCTGCGCGTTGAAGTACTCGGCCATGGGCTCGAAGAGCGGGATTCGTTCCTCGGTCGGTAGATCGATGAGGTCAAGCACCAGGTGCACGAACTCGCGGAAGCGGTCCTCGTCCTCCTCGGGAAAGCCCAGCATGCGAGAGATGACCCCCGGGGAGATGTAGCGCGCGAACGCTCCTCCCGCGTCGAAGGTCTCGAGACCGCTCAAAGCGTCGAGGTGCTTGGCGCACAGCGCGCGCACCTGAGGTTCGAGTGCGTTCACTGGTCCCGGAGCGAAGGCCGGCAGGATCAGCCGGCGCGCGATCGCGTGAAAGGGAGGGTCCGAGGTGATGGGCGGAGCGCCCCCGATCGGTGCTGGTGGCATCTGATCGGGGTTCTTGTTGTGCACGATGACGACCTGGCGACTGGAGAAGTGCTCGGTATCATTGGCGACCTCGGTGACCATCTCGTGCGTCGTGGGAAACCATCCGCCGCCGTAACGCTCCGTGTGCGCCACCGGACAGCGTGCGCGTAAATCCTCCCAGATGGGGTAGGGATTCTCAACCCACTGAGGGTCGGTGTGGTCCCAGTCGGTGGCGAAGTCCTGGACGGGTTCTTTGTCCACCGGCTATCGAAGGATCCGAATCGGAAGATGACGGGGCCCGCGGACCTGGCCCTGCGACCAGGTGACGGCCTCGGGCTCGGCGAGCTCGAAGGTGGGATAACGCTTGATGAACTCCTCGATCGCGACCCTCATCTCGAGCCGCGCCAAGTTCGATCCCGCGCACCGGTGAATCCCGAGGCCGAAGGCCACGTGGCGGTTCTCCGCGCGGTCGATGATGAACTGGTCCGCGTCCTTAAAGGCCGCCGGGTCGCGGTTCGCCGCGGGAAAACCGAGCAGGATCCAGTCGTCTTGCTTCATCGAACAGCCCAGGTAGTCCATGTCCTCTTTGACGAGGCGCCCCATGGTGACGGGCGCGTAGAAGCGCAGGAACTCCTCGATGGCGACCGGCATCAAGTCGGGCTCGCTGACGAGTCGCGCCAGGTCCTCAGGGTGCTGAGCCAGGTGCCACAGCGATGCGCCGATCGCGGACCACGTCGTGTCGATGCCGGCGACGAGGATCAAGATCATCACGCCCGCGACGAGCTCGTGCGGCAACTTCTCGCCTTCGAGTTCGACGTTCAAGAGAAACGACGTCAAGTCGTCGCGAGGATTCGCGAGGTGGTCCTCGATCTGGGCGATGAAGTATTCATTCACCGGAACGAATTCCTCGATCCGCTCCTCTTCGGGCTTGTCGGCATTTTCAAGGACGATGTGGGCGATCTCGAGAAAACGCTCGGTGTCGGATTCGGGGAAGCCGAGCATCTGGCGGATGACCGAGGGCGGGATGTAGTTCGCGTAAGCCATTCCCGCGTTGACCACGTCGGCATCGGCGAAACGGTCCAAGAGTTGATTGCACATCGCGCGCATCTGGGGTTCCAGGGCCTTGATCGGTCCCGGGGCGAAGGCGGGCAAGATCAACCGGCGCGCGAGCGCGTGGAAGGGGGGGTCCGAGGTGATCGGCGGCGCGAGACCGATGGGCGCGGGCAGGTCCTCTTCGGTCGGGCGTCCGTTGCCGATGATGACCGAGCGGCTCGAGAAGTGCACCGTGTCCTTGGCGATGGTGCTCACGCCCTCGTGAGTCGCGGGGAACCACGCGCCGCCGTAGCGATCAGTGTGGGCCACGGGGCAACGACCACGCAAGTCCTCCCAGATTGGATAGGGGTCCTTCACCCAGGTGGCGTCGATGTGATCGAAGTCGGTCGCGAAGTCGCTGACGGGAAGTTTCTCGCTCACTATTACTCCTCGATGAAAATCGCGTGCTCGGGGCAGTTCGCCATCGCCAGGCGCGCCATCTTCAGGGTCTCGGGGGTCAAGATGCCGTCTCCCAAGACGACGCCGCTGCCGAGGTCGTCAAAGCCAAAGACGTCGGGCGCGATTGAAAAACAACGCCCTTGCCCCTGACACAACTCGGCGTCAATCGAAACTTTCACAGATCCCCCTCCGCTGCTTATCGGCTGACCTTACTACTTGGTAAGGCGAGTGCATGCCCACTTTAGGGGGTCTCGATTTCCTCGCGTGAAATTCCGAGGAAGTACAAGACCGCGTCGAGGTAGGGCACCGAGAGCGCGGCGTCAGCGTGCTCTTGGACCACGGGTTTTGCGTTGAACGCGATGCCGAGGCCCGCCACCGAGAGCATGTCAATATCGTTCGCGCCGTCACCCACCGCAACGGTCTGTTCAAGGGGAACGCCGACTTCGGCGGCGAAGCGCTCCAGCGCGCGAGCCTTGCCCGCGCGATCGACGACCGGTCCGCCCAACTGGCCCGTGAGGAGACCGTCCTTGATTTCGAGTCGATTCGCTTCGAGGTAGTGGACCTGGAGCTCGCGCAAGAGCGGCTCGAGGACCTCGACGAATCCTCCCGACACCACCGCCGCCACGTAGCCGAGTCGATCGAGCGTGCGCAGCAACGTTCGCGCCCCGGGCGTCAGGCGCAGCTTGGCGCGCACGTCGTCGAGCACGCTCTCGGGCAGTCCGGCCAGGAGCGCGACTCGTCGGCGCAGCGATTCAGCGAAGTCGATCTCGCCGTTCATCGCCGCTTCGGTGATCGCCGAAACCTCCTTCGCGCACCCGCACTCGTCGGCCAAGAGATCGATGACTTCGTCTTGCAGGAGCGTTGAGTCCGCGTCCATCACGACCAGGTGCTTGGCCCGACGGTGCAGCCCCGCGCGCTGTACCGCGAGGTCAAAGCCGTTGGTCTTGGCCGCCGCGGTCAGCAGTTCGCGCAACCTGGCGTGGTCGGGCCCGCGCACGATGAGCTCATAACAGTCCACGGGGTAGGCCGCGAGGTGCACGATGCGCTCACAGGTCGACTCCGAGGCCGCGATGCCTTGAAAGACGCTCTCGAGTTGGTGGGCGCTGATCACTGGTGCGAGCAGCGTGACGAGCAGTCGGCGACCATCGACCGGTTCGGCGGCCTTGACGGGCTCGACCAACACGCTGATGCCCTCGCCCTCGATGTGCCTAGCGCGCAGCGCTTCGTACACGTCCTCGACGCTCAAGGGACGCTCGGCCGAGACCTCGGCGCAAAGCACCAGCGAACCGCGAATCGTGATCTGGGCGACGTCGTTCACCCGAACGTCGGCGTGTTCGAGCGCGTGAAGCGCGCTGAAGAGTTCCGCGCCGACCCCGATGCGGTCGAGCCCACTCACCGTCACCAAGTACGCCGCGCCCATGGCCAAGAGCGTAGAGCGCGCGAAGGCTAGGACTCGTGCGACCGCTGGGCGCGCACTTCGGCGACGTGGACGTCGGAGCGCGCGTCAAAGCGCCACAGGGAGGGCAGGACCGCGGCGAGGCTCGACGTCGCCCCCGCGCTCGCCACGCCGCCGAAGGTCAACGAGAAGCGAATCGAGGTCCACGCGGCCATCGCCCCGGCTCGGAACTGACCAGCCGTGGGGCCAAGGGCGTAGGAGATCATCTCGATCCCCCCCATGCGTCCACGAATCTCAGTCGGAATCGACTCATTCCACATGGCCTGGCGAAAGATCCCGCTGATGGCGTCGCCGCCGCCCGCGATGACCAGCCCCCCCACCACGATCAGCAAAGAGTTCGAGTAGCCAAAGACCGCGATGCCCACGCCCCAGCACGTGGCGGCCACCACGATGCTTCGTCCGTAGTGATGCACGCGCCGCGTCCAGCCCGACGTCAACGACGAAAGCAGCGCGCCTAGGGGCAACCCGCAGTAGAGGACCGATAGCGCGTAACTCTCGTGAAAGCGCTGCGCCACGAAGGGCATCATCAAGACCGGGTAGGCCAAAGTCATAGCGAGCAGGTCGACCGCGTAGGTGCCCACCAGGTCCGGACGGGACCTCGCGTACGAGAGGCCGTCGAGGAGCGAACGAAGTTGGGAGCTCTGCGCCGACTCCTCGCGCGCCACGGGCGAGAGCGCGAAAAGCAGCGTCAACGAAAAAAGGTAGATCGCCACCGTGGCCACGAAGACCCACTTCGGGCCAAAGGCGACGACCGCGAGTCCGCCGAGCGCCGGACCAATGATCGAAGCGGTCGTCATACGGACGTTGGAAAGCGCCGAGGCCGCTCGCTGTTGATCGTGAGCGACGAATCGCTGGTTGAGAGCGGTCAAGCTCGGCGCTTGCAGGCTGCCGGCGGCCACGATGAACATGTCATTGACGTACAACAGCCACGTCGCGGGATGGGCGAGCATGGCGTTGACGGCGAGCGCCGCGGTCGTGAGTAACAAGACGAACTCCATCGACACGATCATGCGGCGCCGGTCGAAGCGATCGGCGAGCACGCCCCCGTAGAGGCCAAAGACCAGGAGCGGAATCACGTCAACCAATCCGAGCACGCCGACGGCCAGGGGTGAGCCAGTGAGCTGTTTGAGCTGAAAGGCGACCGTCACGTACGTCGCTTGACCACCGAGTGCTGAAAAGAAGCCCGCGACGTAGAGACGCCGGTACTGCGCGGAGGCTCGAAGCGGAGTGAGGTCGAGTCCGAAACGCGAACCACTCACCCGGGCGCCCCGTCGCGCCAGCCCTCACCCTTCACGTAGTGGCGCAGTACGCGCGCGGGAACGCCCCCTAAGACCACCTGGTCGGGGAAGTGACCTCGCACGACCGCCCCCGCCGCGACGACGGTGTTTCGCCCCAACTCGGTTCCCGGAAGAATCACGACGTGGGCGCCGAGCCACGAGCCCGACCCGATTTTGACGGCCGACTCCTTTGGGGTCTGCCAACCAATGGGCGACTCTGGATCTTCGTAACTGTGGTTCTGATCCGTGACGTAGACGTAGGGGCCCGTTTGAATCTCGTCACCGAGCTCAATCGACCAGTGGCCCACCAGGTGCGAGCCACGTCCAATAACGCACCTCTTTCCGATCGAAATAACGGGAGCGTGCAGCATCTCCTGCTCGGGCGCGATGCCCGCGCTCAAACAGACATTGGGACCGATCAGGGTGCCCTCGCCAATGGACAGGTATCGCTCGTTATAGATGACACCCTGGGGCGCGAGCAGGGCGGCCCCTTGGCCGAAATGGAAGAATTCGCGAACGTAGTCGTCCGCCGGTCCGACGGTGGCGACCTCGTTGAGATATCGTCGCGCGCGGCGTACCGTACGGCCCAAAGCTCGTCGATAGGTCATGCGCCACGTCACTCGCGCCACGCTACAGCGAGCGTGGCGCCGAGTGAAATTCCTCGACGAGAGGCTCGCGGAAACTAGTCGAGACTGATGGGCGCGTCGACGTCGAGTCCGTCCACACTGCCCACGACGTCGGGCGCGATCTCGTTGGCCAAGTGCGCACGCACACGGCTATCAATTTCCGCCATGGTCTGGGGGTTCTCACGAAGGAACGTCTTCACGTTCTCTCTCCCCTGTCCCATCTGCTCGCCCTCGTAGGTAAACCAGGCACCGGCCTTTTTCACCAGACCCAATTCGACGGCCACGTCGAGTACCGAACCCTCTCGGCTGATGCCCTGGCCGTACATGATGTCGAACTCCGCCTGCTTGAAGGGAGCAGCGCACTTGTTCTTCACGACCTTGACGCGCGTGCGGTTTCCCACGACGTCAGTACCATCCTTGATGGACTCGATGCGACGGATGTCGAGGCGCACTGACGCGTAGAACTTCAAGGCGCGACCGCCGGGGGTTACTTCGGGCGATCCGTAGATCACGCCAATCTTTTCGCGCAACTGGTTAATGAAGACCGCGACCGTATTGGACTTTGAGAGTCCGCCGGTCAACTTACGAAGCGCCTGGCTCATGAGTCGCGCCTGGAGACCCACGTGCGTGTCACCCATGTCGCCTTCGATTTCGGCGCGCGGCGTCAGCGCGGCGACCGAGTCGATGATGATGACGTCAAGCGCGCCGGAACGAATCAACATGTCAGTAATCTCGAGAGCCTGCTCACCGGTGTCGGGCTGAGAGATCAAGAGATCGTCGACGTTGACGCCGATGGCGCGCGCGTAAATCGGGTCCATGGCGTGCTCCGCGTCGATGTAGGCGCAGACGCCACCATTGCGCTGTGCTTCAGCCACCACGTGCATGGCGAGCGTCGACTTACCCGAAGACTCGGGGCCGTAGATTTCAACGACACGGCCCCGAGGCAGACCACCAATGCCGAGGGCGAGGTCAAGGGCGAGGGCGCCCGTCGGAATCGACTCGATGTTCATGTGCAAGTTTTCGCCCATACGCATGATCGAGCCCTTGCCGAACTGCTTTTCGATCTGGCCGAGAGCAGCGTCGAGGGCCTTCGCGCGGTCGTCAGTTGCCATTGTGGTCTCCTTCTTTTTAGTCACAGCGCGCACCCTAGGGAGTCGCTGTAACACCGGGCCTCCACCCGAATCTCACCGTACTACGAACAAGTGTTCGCCTGGAGGATTTCCTTCCGATTTTCTCAGTCAACGAGAGCCGGATAGACGAGGCGCTGAAGTTCCCGACGAATCTTGTAGGTGCTACTCGGCAGCAGCTGGGTGAAGAAAGACACCGTGAGATCCTCCGCGGGGTCGACCCAAAAGACCGTCGAAAAGGCCCCGCCCCACCCAAAGGTCCCCGCGGAGACGAGTGACTTATTCCTCGCCTGATCTATCGCGACGGAGAAGCCCAGGCCAAAACCCACGCCCGCGTAGTCCGCCTCGGCGAACTGTCCGGTAGCGGTGCTCGCGAGGTCTTGATTGTGGGGCAAGTGGTTTCGAGTCATGAGCTCGAGCGTGCGCGAGCTCAGCAGGCGAACACCGTCGAGTTCACCGCCGCGCAGCAACATGGTCGCGAAGCGGTGATAGTCGTGCGCCGTCGAGAAAAGCCCGCCGCCGCCGCTCAAAAGCCGGGGCTCGCGCAGGGCGTTTGACGTCGCGGCCTCGAGCAGCTTCGCGCCGTCTCGGCTGGGCACGTAAGCGCTCGCGAGCCGATCAGCCTTTTCGGGTGGGCACCACCAGTGCGTGTCGGTCATCGCGAGTGGGTCCGTGATGCGCTCTTTGATGAACTCGTCGAGTCGTTGGCCGCTCCAAAGCTCGACGAGACGTCCAAGCACATCCACGCTTACCGAGTAGTTCCAGGCGCTCCCTGGTTGAAAGAGCAGCGGAAGTTCAATCCAGTCGTCGACGGCCCCGGCGAGGTCGGTGCCCCCCGGGTAGCCAAAGTCGTATCCCTTGGCGCGGTACATCGCGTCCACGGGATGCGTGTACTGAAAGCCGTAGGTCAGCCCGCTCATATGGGTCAAGAGGTGATGCACGCGCACCGGTTCGATCGCGGGAACCGTCAGCGGCTTGGCGGGGGTCCCGCCGACGTAGACCCGCGGCGACTGGAACGAGTCGATCCAACGACCAACGTCGTCATTAAGGTCGAAGTGGCCCTCCTCGTAGAGCATCATCGCCGCGATCGACGTGACCGGCTTGGTCATCGAGGCGACGCGCCAAATCGTGTCGTCGGTCACCGGCAACCGCGCTTCGCGGTCGCGTAGTCCGCCCGATCCCTTCCACACGATTTCGCCGCCGCGCGCCACCGTCGCGAGCCAGCCAGGCAGTCGACGATTCTCGACGTAGGCGTTGAAGTGTGCCTCGACGCGCGCCAACTGACCAGGGTCCACGCCAAAGGCCCTCGGGTCGACGTTGACTTCTACTGTGCCCATAACTACCTCCGTGGTAGCGAGACTAGAGCGGCGAAATCGTTCAGGGGCGCTGGTCGAGCGCACGGCGAAGGGCGTCGAGGGCGCTGATCGCGCTGTACGCACGCACCCGCGGGCGATCGCCGGGCAGACGCAGACGCACGTGCGTGCGTTCGCCCTCAAGGTCGAGTCCGACGAAGACGGTACCGGGGGCTTGATCCTCTTGGGGGTCGGGCCCCGCGACGCCCGTCACGCTGATCGCGACGTCGGCCTTTAGAAGTTCGCGAACGCCGCCGGCCATGGCCTCGGCGGCCTCGCCCGATATGACCGGTCCCACGCGAACGCCGAGGACGTCAAACTTCACTTCGCTCGCGTAGCTCACGACCCCGCCTCGGAACCAGTTCGACGCGCCCGCCACGTTCACCAGTCGGCTCGCGATCAACCCACCGGTCAGCGACTCGGCGACCGCGAGCGTGAGTCCGCGCGCGACGAGGCGCCCGGCGATCGCGTCCTCCATCGTCTCGTCGTCGACGCCAAAGATGACGTCGCCGAGTCGCTCTTGAATAAGGTCACGCACCACGACCTCCTCGTCGACGAGCAGTGAGAGCGCCATTGCCTCGTCGTCGCCTCGTGCGGTCAAGCGCACCTTGATCCCCTCGATCCCCGAAGCCAGGAAGGCGATCGTGACGCGCCCACCCGCTTCTAGTTCGTTGAATCGATCGGCCAGCGCCTCGGCGAGTGCCGACTCACTCGAGCCCCACGTGCGAAGCACCCGACTCTTGATGACGGCACTCTCGCCGCGCGCCCGCGCGCGCGCCAACAGGTCGGGCAGAACCGCGCGTTCAAACATCTCGGTCATTTCGTAGGGCACGCCGGGCACGGCGTAGAGCACTTTCTGCCCGACCGGGCAGATCAGACCGGGCGCCGTACCGCGCGACTGCGCGATCACGCTCGCCCCCTCGGGAACGTCGGCCTGCAGCAGATTATTGTCAGGCATCGCGCGCGAGCGCGAAGTGAACATTGCACGAATGGTCTCGACGATGGACTCGTCGCGAACGAGCGCGACGTTCATGACCTCAGCGATCGCGCCACGCGTGATGTCGTCTTGGGTAGGGCCAAGGCCCCCACACACGATGACCGCGTCAGCGCGAGCGAGTGCGGTGCGAAAGGCGAGCACGATGCGCTCTAAGTTGTCGCCCACGTGTTGGTGAAAGTGCGAGGTGAGGCCGTTGGCGGCCAGTTGCTCGCCCAACCACTGTGAGTTGGTGTCGGGGATTTGCCCGAGGAGCAACTCCGTGCCGACGGCGACGACTTCAACGCGCACGCGCTAACACTCGATTCCCGTCGACGTAATACTTCCAACCCGTGTAGAGCGTCATCGCGACCGCCACCCAGATCGTCGTGGTAGCGATCCACGTGTGGTGGGCCGTGACGGGAAGCACACAAAAGGCGATTGCCCAGTCCTGTACGAAGGTCTTCCACTTCGCCATCTGGCTCGCGGGGATCGACACGCCTCGGCGCGCCGCTCTCGAGCGATACACACTCATCCACACTTCGCGCAGCGTGATGATGATCGCGGGCACGATGAACGTCTTGATGCCGTGGGGTCGAGAGATCACGATCGCGTAAAGACCGCCGAGCACGATGATCTTGTCGGCCAGAGGGTCGAGAAATGCTCCCGACGTCGTCGTACCGTGACGTCGCGCGACGATGCCGTCGAAGTAGTCCGACGCCGCCGCGAGTACGCCCACCAGCGAGGTCCACCACGAAATGCGATGAAAGATGATGAGGTAGATAAAGAACGGCGCTATCAAGAGTCGAAAGGTCGTCATCAGATTCGCCGGCGTCAAGAGGGCCGTCGGACCGTAGGTGGGTTCCACACTCACGTCGCCACCGCCTCAAGGTCCGTGCCGTGACTCGCCACGATCGTCGCATCCACCATCGAACCCACGATAAGTGACGTATCGACCATGACGATGCCATCGATCTCCGGGCACTCTCGTACACTTCGCGCCACGCCGGGGGCGTCGATCAAGAGGCTCTGCGTCGACCCCACGAGGGCGTCACGACGACGGGCCGTGATGGCGTCTTGGAGTTCGGTGACCTCGCGCAGGCGCTCGAGGGCCAACTCGTGAGGCACTTGAGCCTCGGCGTCGTGGGCCGGGGTGCCGATCTCCGAGGAGAACGTGAAGAATCCCGCCCAGTCCAACTGCGCGGCTTGAATGAAGTCAAGGAGTTCGCGCTGGTCGTCCTCGGTCTCGCCGGGATAGCCCAGGATGAAGGACGAGCGAAACGTCGCCTCTGGAGAGAGTCCGCGAATCATCTCGATGCGCTCGAGGAACCGATCCGCGTTGCCCCATCGGCGCATCGCGCGCAGCATGGAGCGTGAAGCGTGTTGCAAGGACAGGTCGAAGTAGGGGACCTTCGTGTCAAGGATGGCTTCGATGAGCGCGCTCGTGAGACCCGACGGGTAGAGATACAACAGGCGCACCCGATCAACTTCGCGCGTCAAGGCGCGCGTCAAGTCAATCAGCGGCTGCGTGCCGCCTTCATCGAGCACTTCGACCGCTTCACCCCGGCCCGCGCGGCGTCGGTCGTGACCCCAACTCGCGAGGTCTTGGGCGATCAAAACGACTTCTCGAACGCCGCCCTCGACCAAGGAGCGCGCTTCGCCGAGTATCTCTTGGGTCGAACGCGAGCGTTGATCACCGCGAAAGGTGGGAATCGCGCAAAAGCCGCAACGTCGATCACAGCCTTCGGCGATCTTGACGTAGGCCCACGGCGCGCTCGCCCGGGGACGAGGGAGGTTCAAGAGGTCAAAGGCGGGAACCTTCGCACGAAGACTGACGGGCGTGGAGGCGACCAGCAGGCTCTGATTGAAGCCCGCCACCAGATCTACTTCGGGCAGCGCCGAAGCGAGTTCATCGCCGTAGCGCTCCGCCATACAGCCCGTCACGACCAAGCGAGCGTCCTTCGATTTACGATCAGCAAGATCGAGCACCGTTTCAATCGACTCCTCGCGAGCGGCCTCAATGAAGGCGCACGTGTTCGCGACGACGAGGTCGGCCTCTTCGGCGCTGAGCGCGGGCGCGTAACCCTGGGTGACGAGCAGTCCCGCCAACTTTTCAGAGTCGACGTGATTCTTCGGGCACCCCAAGGTCTCTATCCAGTACCGCACCCAAAGCTCCTCACGTGACGACACCGAGCGCTGGGCGCTCGGTGTTCGTGGCGGAGAGGGAGGGATTTGAACCCTCGGGCCCACTTTCGCAGGCCGCATTCTTAGCAGGAATGTGGTTTAAACCGAACTCACCCACCTCTCCAGACATCTCATTCTATTGAAAATCGCACGGGTCACCACAAAACCCCGCGGCGACGCCTCGAGGCGCGATGGCGCACTTGCTTTCCACGCCGGGGTCGTTGGCCCGCACGAGGTTTCGGGCACCCTTCTTGAGCGCGCGCAAGGGTTTCGCGAATCGCTGCGCGAAGTTTGAAACGTCACGTCGCTGAACGTGGCGTCGTTCAAAGCGCCAGCGACGCCGTGACGCGAGCGCCGTTACGAGGCGCGCTGGCCCAGTTCGGGCAGGTCCACCACGATGTCGAACAACTCCTGATCGCGCTCCCAGGTCAAATTTCCGCGGACCTGCTCGAGGGGAACCCAGACCAATTCATCGACCTCGTCGTTGGGGATGAACTCACCTTCGTTCACGCTCATGAGGTAGTAGGCGACGATCTTGGGCTTGCCCTTGCGGTGGGTGTAGTTCGTGGTGCCCGCGAAGCGCAAAATCTCGCAGTGCATGCCCGTCTCTTCGTACACCTCTCGCAGCGCCGCCTCTTCAAAAGACTCGCCATCGTCGAGTTTGCCCTTCGGGAAGGTCCAATCCCCGCGGGCCTCGCGATAAACGCACGCGACCTCCGCCTGGCCCCGTCGGTCGTAGCGAACCACGATGCCGCCGGCGGCGCGAATCAGACCGTCGGGGACATCTCTTGGGACAATGAGTTCGCCACTCAAGAGATACACAACGCTAACGGTAGAAGACCCCGCGGGTCCTTCGAGGGATGAGCGAGTCGGCGAGCGAAAATTCTCATCGTACGTAGAGTAGTGACCATGCTCGTGGTCGCCCTTGCACTCCCGTGGCGACTCCTCATACTTTTCGCGGCCGGGGTTGGTGCGGGAGTTTCGAACGCCGTCGCCGGCGGCGGCACCTTCATCACCTTTCCCACCCTGCTCGCGCTCGGGATCCCCGCCTTCCAGGCCAATCTTTCGACGACCGTCGGCATCGCTCCGAGTTTTTTCGGGTCCCTACGCGTGTTTCGAAAACAGCTCGGGACGCACCGGTCGCTCCTTCGCGCGCTCGTCCCGGCCGCGGTGCTGGGAACCTTCGTCGGCTGCGCGCTTCTCCTCACCGGTTCGCCGGAGACCTTTCGCGCGATCGTGCCCTGGTTGATCGGCGCGGGAACCTTGCTCTTCGCCCTTTCACCCTGGATCACGCGACGACTTGTCCACGTCGACCACCGTCATCCCGCGCGCCGCGGCGGTCTCTACGTCGGGGTGTTCACGGTCTCCATTTACGGTGGCTACTTTGGCGCGGGCATCGGCATCTTGTTGCTCGCGGTGATGTCACTCGCCTTGCCCTTCGAAATTCACGAACTCCAGGTACTGCGCAACGTCTTGTCGCTGTTCATCACCCTCGCGGCCGCGCTGGTCTTTGTCATCCACGGGCATCTCGCCGTCCAGGCCGTTGTGGTGCTGCTCGTGGGGACCCTCGTGGGTGGGTGGTTCGGCGCTTCGCTCATGCAACGCCTCTCGCCTCGATGGGTTCGAGGCCTGGTCATTGCCCTCGGGGCGCTCACGACGCTGCGCCTGGCCCTGTAAAAAATCGCTCCAATAGCTGACTATTTCACTAGACTTTGTTGCATGAAGGGCTTCTTCTCGTTTCCCAATCCGGTCAACGACGCCGCCGCGCGCGCCGTCGCACTCGGCGTGGTGGGCATGTCCGTACTGGCCTTTGTCACCGGGTGGGCTTGGCTGCTCGTGCCGTTGGTCTACGGCTTCGCCGCGCGCGTGGTCGCCGGACCCAAGATCTCACCCCTCGGGCGATTCGCCGTCCACGTCGCGACGCCGCGTCTGGTCAGCTGGCAACGCTTCGTGCCCGGACCGCCGAAGCGATTCGCGCAGGCCATCGGACTGGCTTTTTCGCTAACGGCCCTGATGATGTGGCTCAGTGTTGGATGGCTCGACGCCCGCTGGGTCCTGCTTCCCCTCATCGTCGCGGCGTCCCTCGAGGGCTTTTTGGGCTTTTGCCTGGGGTGCGCGATCTTTTCGCGATTAATGCGCGTCGGCCTCATTCCCGCGTCGATCTGCCTCGAATGCGCGGACCTCTCTGGGCGCTACGCGGCGGCGGGCTACACGCTGAAGTAGCCAGCCTTTAATAAGAATTCCCGGAGCGAAGTTTCCCGTGAACACGCACTTCGTAGGCTGTTCGAGATGCGCCCTCCTTCTCGACCATTTCGCTGGCTGAGCGCCGCTCTCGCCGCAGGCACTTTGGCGCTCGCCTTCCCGGTCGCCAACGCCTATCCAATCTCGAGTCGCGTCGTCGTGGCGAGCGCCACCAGACTGAGCGTGGGTGACGCGGTAGTCAGGCAGAGCGTCACCTCGAACTTCGATCTCGTCATGCGCCTGTCCCACCAGAGTGAACTCACGGGTTTTCTCGCGAGTCTCTACGACAGCGCGTCCGCGAACTACCACCACTTCCTCGCCCCGCGCGACTTCGCACGTCGCTTCGGCGCGTCGAGCGCGTCCGTGGCCACGGTGGAGTCGTACTTCACGAACTACGGGCTACGTATCGTCTCGCTCAACCGCGCCCACACGATTCTCTCGCTTCGCGGTTCGAGCAACGAGATCGCACGCGCCTTCGCCACGCCGGTGGAGACGGTGCGCACCGCGAGTGGGTCACTCACTTCCCAGTTCGCTCGCCGCGCCACCGTACCGGCCTCGATCGCAAAAATCGTGGCTCACGCCGTCGGGCTTTCGAGCACCGTCACGGCGACGCCTCAGCTTCGCCAACCCCTGGTCCAACCGAACGCCTCGAGCTCTACCGCAAGCCACGTCGCGAGCCACGTCGTGAGCTCGCCAAGTACGTGCCCCTCGGCCGTGAGCGCCCAGTCACTGCACGGGGGCTTCACCGCCCAACAAGAGGCGCAGCTCTACGGTCTGGACTCCGCCTGGGCGGCCGGCAACACGGGCGTGGGCCAGACGGTGGCGGTGTATGAGCTGGCTCAATTCAGCCAGTCCGATCTCAACACGTACTTCTCGTGTTACGGCGTGTCGCCCTCGGTGTCGTCGGTCAACGTCGACGGTGGACCGGGCCTTGGCGCCGTCGGCGCCGAAGAGGCCACTCTCGACGTCGAAGAAATCGGTGCGCTCGCGCCCAGTGCCAACCTCGAGGTCTACCAGGGCCCTAACTCCAGTTCCGGCCCCCTCGACGTGTACGCGCGCATCGCCGATGACAACACGGCCAACGTGGTGTCGGTGTCGTGGGGGACCTGCGAGACGGACCCCTCGGGCGACCCCACGGGCGAACAGGTGGTCTTTCAACAAATGGCAGCTCAGGGTCAAAGCGTCCTCGCCTCTGCCGGCGACTCCGGTTCGTCGGACTGCAACGGCAATTCGAGCAACTCCATCTCGCTCGCGGTGGACGACCCCGCCTCCCAGCCCTTCGTGACCGGCGTGGGTGGCCTCAACGTCCAGAGCATCTCGCCGCTCGTGCAGAGCGTGTGGAATCAACAGGTTCCCGCGAGTAATGCCTGTGCCACCTCGGGCGGCACCGGCGGCGGCCAGTCCGTCGTGTGGTCGCGTCCGAACTGGCAGGTGACGCCGGGCTCGAGCGTCTCGAGCACCATGCGCATGGTCCCCGACCTGTCGGTGATCGGGGACCCGGCGACGGGCTTCATCATGTACTTCTCGGGCTCGAACCCGAACTCGCAATGCCCGCAGGTAAGTTGGACCCCGATTGGCGGGACCTCGATCGGCTCGCCCCTGGTGAGCGCCCTGGTCGCGGTCGCGACCCAGGCCTGTAGTCAGGGCCGCCTCGGCTTCTTGAACCCCCAGCTCTACCAAATGCCCGCGAGTGACTTCGTCGACGTCACGAACGGCAGCAACGACGTCTTCGGCGCCGGCGGCTACAGCGCCGCGGCGGGCTACGACATGGCGTCGGGGCTCGGGAGTCCCAACGGCGCGTCGTTTCTGAGCGGACTCTGCCCCAACTTCTCCTACGACGCCACGAAGAGCTCCTTTGCCAAGTCCCCCGGCGACCCCCGAGCCGTTTCGGGCTCGGCGAACGTTTCGACGACACTTCTCAACGTCAACGGCGCCGTGCTCGCCAACCAGTCCGTGGGCGTCGTCGCGAGCACTTCGTTCGGACGCCTCACGATCAACAACGAGGCGAGCAGCACCACGTCCACCGGCGCGTCCGCTCAAATCACCACCGACGCCAACGGAAGCGCTTCGGCGACGATAAGCGACTCCAGAGCCGGCACCGTCAACGTCGACCTCGTCTATCGCGGCGCGACGATTTACTCGACGTCGTTCAACTTCGTCGACACGAGCGCGGCCGTGACCCGACCGGGTGCGCCACGAATCGCGTCCCTGGTGGCCCTCCCGAGCGGATTCGCGCTACGCGTCGTGCCACCGTCCAATAACGGAGGCGGCGCCATCACCCGCTATCAGTACGCGCTCAACGGCACCAGCAACTGGGTCTCCTTTCGATCGACGTCCCTCACGGTGCTGGGTCTCGCCCAAGGGCGCGCTTACTACGTACGCGTACGCGCGTTCAACGCCGTCGGCGCGTCACCCGCGAGTGCGAGCAAGCGCGTTGTCACGAAAACGTAAGAAACCACCGCGAATCAGGGCGACTGTTTTCTGGAGGGGTCGGTTCTAAACTTGCCACGGTGCTGGTTCGCGCGCGGACCGTTCGCACCCACCAAGGGACTCCTGTGAAACTACGTCGACTAGCGCTGGTATTGGCCGTTTTGGGCGCGGGCGCCTCGTGGGCGAGCACATCGCTGAGCGCGACGAACTCGAAGTCGTCGGGACTCCCGCTCTTTCAATTCGTCAGCACCGGCACCGGTCGACTTCCCTGGAACGCCGTGTCGCTCCAAAACGACCTCAATCACACGACGATGGTCGGCGGTCCCCACGGCGCCCAGGGCCCCCACGGGGGTGCGGTCGCGTACCGCACCAGCTCCGGCGACGTGGCCGCCCTCTCGATCAACAACGACGCGACCTCCCAGTGGAACGACTTCACGACGAACAACGACGTTCCCGCGGCCGGCGCCGATCCGATCCCCTTTTACGACCCACTCGGCAACGTCGATCTGCTCTACGTCGACCAGGCCAGCCACGTCATCCTCGTCTCGGCGAACGAGGCCTTCGCCTCGTGGTGGAACCACCTCCACGTCGACCAACCGTGGCGCCCCTTCGTCCATTTGGATCTCACGCGCCTGACCGGCGTCCTCGCGTCGAATGGTCTGCCGAGTATCCAGGTCGCTCAAAACACGGGCACGGTGGCGTATCGAACCTCCACCAACACGATTGAAGTGCTGCGCCTCGCGTGGAACTCGGGCGATCCCCTGCCCATCTACGCGGGACTCAGCCATCTCATCTCCCCTCCCGCGCCCCGACCCTCACCCACCACCACGACCACCACGACCACGTCACCCACGACCACCAGTTCCATCGGTACGACGGCGCCCACGAGTACGACGACGCTCGCACCTACCCCGACCACCGTGCCCGCCTCGGGCGCGCCGGCCTTCGCGAGCGATCCCGTCGTCCTTCCGGGTCTCGTGGCCGGCTTCGTCACCACCTTGAACAACGGCAACTTGGTCGACTACGTGAATTCAGGCAGCGCGTTTTCCACCTGGTCGTCACAGAATTTGACGGCGCTCACCGGGGCGGCCAAGGTGTCGGGCGCGCTCAGCGTCGCGAACTCCGTCAGCGTCGCGAACGTCGCCGCGCTGTCAATTACCGGGGCCGTCGAACTCTATTCAACGAACCTGAGCAACCTGGTGACGTCGCCGAACACGACGAGACCGACGACCAGTTCGACGTCGACGTCGACGTCGACCACTTCGCCGTCGTCCACCAGTGTCCTCACGCCGAGCCTGCCCACGAGCGCCACTACCTGGACCGAGGCCAACGCCTCGGCGCTCGCGGCGGGTGCTCCTCCACTCTCGGGGTCACTTGCCCTCAACGTGACGCCGAGCCAGGTGACGATCGCGGGTCAGGCCGCCAACTGGGGTGACCTCTTCGTGCTCACGAACGCCTCCGGCACCGCGACGTGGAGCGCGACCGACGTTTCGGTGACGGCCGGTCAGTCGGCGCGAACGGTGAGCGACATCGTCACCGGACTCACGCTCAACGGCGCCCTCACTCTTTACGCGGCGGGGGTCTCGTCGCCACCGCCCCAGGGCGTGGGGCTTTACGCCATCCCGGGCTCGAAGTGGTCTCAAGCGATCAACGATGGCTGGCCCATCCTCTCAGAGACCGGAGGACTGGGCACCCAGTCCTCGCCGTGGGTGGGATTCACGTCGTCAGGCGGTGTCGCGAATTCGCCCGACTTCCTCCTGGGCCAAACCATCTACAACTCACACAAGCGCGTGACGTGGCTCTCGTTTTGGACGGCGAGCGGTCCTCTGTCGAACGAGCCCCAATCCGCCGCCACGTATTACCAACACGGCGCGGCCGCGGGCGCCTGGGTCGCGCGTCAAATCGACACGTATCGCTCACTCGGCGTCGGGCTGAAGCCCGACTGGGTCATTTTCGACCCCGAGGGCTACCCCGATAACCACTCACACTTAGACGCGCCGGGCGGATCGTCCAACGCGACCATCGCGCGCTACGCCACCTACTGGGCCGCGATGCTGCGCGGCTGGGCGGCGGGCATCCGGTCGGTGGACCCCTCGCTCAACGCGGGTGTCTACGCCAGCCAGAGCGAGTACCGCAACTATCAACTCTCGACGACTCCCCTGCCGGTCTTCATGGCGGTGGCCTTCTCGGGCGGCGGTCCGTTGCCCGTGAGTGGCGCGAGCGGCTCGAACGTTCGAGGCTTCATCTCCTTTGGCGCGACCTGCACGCCCAAGACCGCGCTGTCGAGCGAGACCCGTACGTTGCTCAATCCGCCCTGGGCCGGACAGTTCAATACCCTGCAGTTCAACTACGGCGTGTACTGCGCTCCGGTCTCGCCCTAGTCTGGGCCAGGTGAGCAATACCAACGAACCTTCCAACAAGACCCAGGACCTAAAGAACCGACTCCGTCAGTTCGCCCAACCTCTGGTGGACTCGCTCGACGGCAAGTTGCGCGATCAAGTCGACAAGCGCGTCGACGAGCGCGTCGACGAAGCGATGGCCTCACGCCTCGCCGTGCTCGAGCGCGCCATCGCCGACCTCGACCGCACGACCCAAGAACTCGAACGGCGACTGAACGAGCTCTCGAAGTAGCTAGACGTCGTCGCGACGCCGGGCGCGGTCGCGACGTAGGGCCCAGCGAAGCGTCACCACGACGAGCACCGCCAGCGCCGCGAGAAAGATTCCAAAGACGAGGGCGAACACGTCTTCAGGCTAGGTCGTGTCACAGGCGGTGCGCACACTAGAAGAGTGACTTCACTGCTCGACACGCCGCCCCTGGGACTCTTGGACTCGCTTCGCGGTGATCGCACGAAGCGACCTCGCCGCGACCTCACGAGCGCCGCGGGACTGCGAGCGACCCTCGATGACGAGTTCTTCGCCCTCTGGGGGGACGTCGTGTTCGACGCGCCGCTCGTGGTACGCGCGTCGACGCTTCGTCGCGAACAAAGCACCGCGCTCTCGTCGCACCCCCTCGCCCAGGTCCGCGGCGTGCTCGTCAACCAGGCTCTACGACTGGTGAGCGTGGGCGTGGACCTCGAGCGTCCCTTCGACGACGCGTTAAGCGCGTGGCGCTGTGAGGTCGGCAACAACGACCTCCTCGCCTTCGTGGACGGCCTCGACGCCGAGGAGCGCGCCCGACTGGCCAGCGCCGTCGACGCGCACGCCCAGACCCTGGCTCGCGCGCTCGGCCCTCTAAGAGGAAGGTGGCTCCCGCGCACGGGAGTTCGCGCGAGCCAGCGACTCGCGGGAGGCAACGTCGTCGTGCGCGACACCGTGGACCTCATGGTCGGCTCGACCACCACCGACGAAGCCTCGGTCGCTCTCCTTGACGTCACGACGGCGCCCCTCGATGAGAACGCGGAGCGCTCCATGCGCTTTCACGCGCTCGTCCAGACGCTTCGTACCACGACGGTGCCGCTGCGCACGTCCGCGTTTTCCACCGCCACCGGTGAGCTCTGGAGCCTTAACGTGGACGTCGCACTACTGCGCCGAGCGCTCGACGAACTCGTCGAAGCCGTGCGCACGCTGTGGAGTCCCTCGTGACGACGCTCCTGCATCGACGTTTCTCCCCGAGCGCACTCGACGAGATCATCGCCACCGCGCCCGAGAGCAGCGCGATCTTGAGTGAGGCGCATCGCCACTCACTCTCCGCACGCTTCCGCGCCGTCGCGACGACGGAGCATCGGGCGATCGACGCGTGGATGGTGGAACACGGCGGCAAGCCCCACGACCTCTTCGCGTGGTCGCCGGCCATGACGCGCCGGACCCTCGCCAACGCGGCGCTTCGCCGCGTGCGGGCTCACGACGTCGGGGTCCTTGACGCGGTCAACGAGGAGGTCGACGAACTCCTGGTGCGAGCGGCGGCCGGTTACACGCGTTCGGGCTCGCTCGCGAGTTGGTTGGCGCAACTCTCCTCGCCGGAGCGCGCGGCGGTCCTCGCCGAAGCGACGTCGTGGACCAGCCAACTCGTCGAGGTCACGGCCCCGATCACTCACGCCTGGAGTGTCGCGGTCGCGGATGCCCACTACGACGTCGCCCAAGCGCGTACCTCGCTGCGCGCACGCCGCGACCTCGTCGTCGAGGGTCCCCACGGTCGCGTGGTGGTGCGCGTGCGCGCCGGGGCGCCGGGCAAAAGCGCCGGCCCTGGTCTACGCGCGGACCTGACGGTCGACGCGCTTCGAGACCTGGAGGGGCGCCCGAGCACGCGCTACGTCGGCCTGTGGCCCGAAGCGGGGGTGCTTTTAAGCGTCGACGGCACGATGGACGACCTTCGAGCTGGTGCGCGCGACCTCGTTCGCACGGCTGTGGCGTGGCGCCGGCACCGAGTGAGTGTCGCGGCCTAGATTCTTCAAAGGCCCCGGCCCACTAGCGTGGTTCAGTCATGTCGCTACGTACCAATCTCAGAAATGTCGCCATCATTGCCCACGTCGACCACGGAAAGACCACCCTGGTCGACAAAATGTTGCGCCAAACGGGCTCCTTCACGGACCACGAGGAGATCACCGATCGCGTCATGGACTCGGGGGACCTAGAGCGCGAAAAGGGCATCACCATCCTGGCCAAGAACACCGCGGTCAAGTGGCAGGGCTTGACGATCAACATCATCGACACCCCCGGACACGCCGATTTCGGCGGGGAGGTCGAGCGCGGGCTCGCGATGGTCGACGCGGTGATCTTGCTCGTGGACGCGGCCGAGGGCCCCCTGCCCCAGACTCGATTCGTGCTGCGCAAGACCCTCGAAGCGCGCTTACCCGTCGTGCTCGTGATCAACAAGGTCGATCGGCCCGACGCGCGCGTCTCTGAGGTCGTCAACGAAGTCGAGAACCTCTTCCTCGACCTGGACGCTGACGAAGAGCAGATCTCCTTTCCCATTCTCTACGCGAGTGCTCGCCAGGGCTGGGCCTCGCGCGAAGCCGGGGTCGTCACCGAAAACCTTGACGCGCTCTTCGAGACGATCGCCGAGTACGTGCCCGCCCCCGAATACCAGGACGGTCATGGGCTCCAGGCGCTGGTGTGCAACCTGGACGCCTCGCCGTACCTCGGTCGCCTGGCCCTGTGTCGAGTCATCAACGGCAACCTCGAGCGCGGGCAGCGAATCGCCTGGTGCCGCCTGGACGGCACGATCGAGCACGCCCGCGTCACCGAGCTCTTCATCACCGAGGCCCTCGAGCGCGTGCCGGCCCAGAGTGCGGGACCCGGCGACATCGTGGCCGTCGCGGGGTTTGAGGACATCACCATTGGCGAGACCCTGGCCGACGCCGACAACCCCGAGCCGCTGGAGCCCCTGCACGTCGACGAGCCGAGCCTCTCGATGACCATTGGCATCAACACCTCGCCCCTGGCCGGCACCGAGGGCAAGCTCTTGACCGCGCGCATGGTCAAGGACCGTCTCGACCGCGAACTCGTCGGAAACGTCTCACTGCGCGTGCTCGCGACCGACCGTCCCGACGCCTGGGAGGTCCAGGGTCGCGGCGAGCTCCAACTCGCCATCTTGATCGAGACCATGCGTCGCGAGGGGTTCGAACTTACCGTGGGCAAGCCCCACGTCGTGACCCGCGTCATCGACGGCAAGGTCCACGAGCCCATGGAGCACGTGACCATCGACACCCCGGCCGAGTTCGTCGGAGCGATCACGACGCTGCTCGCGACCCGCAAGGGCACCATGACCGACCTCGTCAACCACGGCACCGGGTGGGCGCGCCTGGAGTGGCGCATCCCCGCGCGCGGGCTGGTCGGCATTCGCACCGAATTCATGACCGAGACCCGCGGCGCGGGCATGATGCACTCGACCTTCGACGGCTACGCCCCGTGGTTCGGCGACATCCGCATGCGTCCCAAGGGCGTCTTGGTGGCCGACCGACGCGGCGACACGACCGGCAACGCGCTGCTTGACCTCGAGATGCGTGGCGTGATGTTCGTGGGGCCGGGCGTCGAGGTCTACGAGGGCATGATCGTGGGCGAGAACGCGCGCACCGAAGAGATGAACGTCAATCCGACCAAGGAGAAGAAGCTCACCAACATGCGCGCCTCGGGAAGCGACAACACCGAGAAGATCTCGCCGCCGACGATCTTCTCGCTCGAACAGGCGCTCGAGTTCATTGCCGAGGACGAGGCCGTCGAAGTCACGCCCAAATCGGTGCGACTGCGTAAGGTGATCCTCGAGCAGGCCGCCCGGGCGCGGTCGCGCAAGAAGTCGACCTAACGCGCTCTAGTAACGTCGTGCCCGGAGGGATGACAGAGCGGCCGAATGTACCGGTCTTGAAAACCGGCGTGGGCTTGCCCACCGTGGGTTCAAATCCCACTCCCTCCGCCAGTCTCAGGCGCGTTCGCCTCGGGTCGGGTCGACGTGCGCGATATCTTCGCGCGGATCTCGCCCATCCACTTCGCGGCGTCGGCGCGCGCGTCGGCGACCTCGGCACGGCGATCGAGCGCGCCCTCGCCCACGACGGGATACGAGCCGAGGAACTTCACGCGAGCCAAATGCGCCTGGAGATCGACCAGACAGTCGGCCACGAGGTCGTCGGCGACGTGCCCCTCGAACTCGATCACGAAGCAGTAGTCGCCGAGCCCACGTTTCGTCGGGCGGCTCTCGAGCTTGGTCAAGTTGAGGTCGCGCGCGGCGAAGCGACCCAGGATGCCGTAGAGCGATCCCGGGCGGTCGGCGTCTTGAAAGCAGACGATGGTGGTGCGGTCGTGTCCCGTGGGCGCCGCGACGTCGCCGCGGCCCACCAGGACGAATCGCGTGGCGTTGTCGGGGTGGTCCTCCACGTCGGCCTCGAGCACGTCGAGGCCGAAGAGCGAGCCCGCGAGCCGCGAACCGATCGCGGCCCAGGGCTCGGAAGACTCGGCCACGTCGCGCGCCGCCTGCGAGGTCGAGGTCGTTTGCTCCGTGGGGAGCCGCAGGCGATGCACGAGGCCGCGCACCTGGGCGAGCGCGTGCACGTAGCTGCGCACCTGACGTAGCTCTGGCAGCGTGACGCCGGGACGAGCGAGCAGGTGCAGATGGATCGGCAGGACGATCTCGCGCACGATCACCAGATCGTGGTCGAACACGAGTCCATCGATGGTCGCCGACACCGTCCCCTCGAGGGCGTTCTCGAGCGGCACGATCGCCCTTTCGAGCTCGCCCGCGGCGACGTCGGCCAGCAGATCGGCGATCGAAGGTCGAGCGTGCGCCTCGACGTCCTCCAGCGTGGCGACGGCTTCGTGGGAGAAGGAGCCTTCCGGACCCAGGTAGCCAATTCGCATTTTCGCCATTGGAGGATGCTACTTCGCTCCCTTTGCGCCGTACCGGCCGCGACGGAGGTTGCGTACGATGGCAAGGGACCAAATTCGAAGGGGCGTGCAATGGGGCACCAAATGTTTGAGTACGACGCGCGGCTGGGCGAGGCCGTCTTTGAGTACTGTCGCGAGCGTCTCTCGATGGACCCGGTGCCGCTCGACTTCGGCAGCGCCCTCGACATCAACGTTGACGGGCTGCGGGACCTCATCGCCCCGTCGGGCCACGACCCCCTCGCCGTGCTCGAGTTCTTTCGCACCACTCTCGCACCCGCGGTGGTCTCCATCGACTCTCCGGGCTTTCTCGCCTTCATCCCCAACGCCCCCACGAAGAACTCGCTGCTCTTTGACATGGTCGTCGCCTGCTCGGGGCTCAACGGCACCAGTTGGCTCGAGTCAAGCGGCGTGGTGGTCGCCGAGAATCAGGCGCTCGAGTTGATCGCTGATCGGGCCGGCATGGCCGAAGGCTCCGGGGGCGCCTTCGTGTCGGGCGGTTCCATCGGCAACCTTTCGAGCCTCACCGTGGCTCGCGACGTGGGCCGTGGCAAGCGACCTCACGTCGACCCGCGCTCGGTGCGCTTCGCCATCTCCGCCGACGCGCACTCGAGCATCGGCAAAGCGCTGCACGTGCTCGACGTCGAGGCGCTCTTGGTGGAGACGGACGATCACCGATTCACGCGCGCGGCGCTCGAAGCGGCGCTGGCGCGCGATCCCCACCCCGAGAACGTGATCGGCGTCGTCGCGACCGCCGGTACCACCAACGCCGGCATCGTCGACGAACTCGAAGGGCTGGGCAGTTACGCGCGCGAGCACGACCTCTGGTTCCACATCGACGGCGCCTACGGCGGCGCGGCCATCTTCTCGCCGACGCACGCAGCGCTCATGAGTGGCATCCGCCACGCCGACAGTTTCATCGTCGACCCTCACAAGTGGCTCTTCGCGCCGCTTGACTGCTGCGCACTGGTCTATCGCCAACCCACCCTCGCGCGAAAGGTCCTCGCCCAGCAGGCGAGCTACCTCGACGTCTTGCACGAGGGCGACGACGCCCACTACGACTGGAACCCGTCGGACTTTGGCATCCATCTCTCGAGGCGCGCTCGCGGACTGCCGTTTTGGTTCTCGCTGGTGACCAACGGGGTCGCCGCCTACGAGAGCGCGGTGGAACGCGCGATCACGCTCGCCGAAGAGACCCAGACCCTGATCAACGAGACCGCCCACGTCGAGATGGTGCGGCCCTCAAGCCTCTCGATCGTCTTGTTTCGCCGCGTCGGCTGGGACGCCGAGCGCTACCACGAGTGGAGTCGCTGGCTGCTTCGCGAGCAGATTGCCTTCGTCACGCCCACCAAGTGGGAGGGCGAAACGGTCGCGCGACTCGCCTTCTTGCACCCCAACACGAGCCAAGACATGGTGCGCCACATCATCGACTCGATGCGCGACTAGCGCCCCTCGAGCAGGGGTCGAGACGGGTCACGTCCGGCGAGACCCTCCAAAGTGGCGCGCCGCCAGGCCAGGCCCCCGAGCGCCTCTAAGACGACGCGATTGGCGAGGTAGGCCGTGATCTCGGCGTGGTCGTAGGGCGGGGAGACCTCCACGACGTCCATCCCGGCCAGGGGGACGTTCATCGCGACGCGGCGCACCGCGTCGAGCAGCTCACGACTGGTGAGCCCCCCGGGCTCGGGCGTGCCCGTGCCCGGCGCGGCGCCCGGATCGACCACGTCCACGTCCACCGAGAGAAAGACGGCGTCGCAGTCACTCATCGCCAGGTCCATGGCCTCGTCGAGCACCGTGTCGAGGCCCCGGGCCACGATTTCACCCATCTCGTAGGAGCGCATGCCCTGAGCGGCCATCCAGTCCAGGGTCTCTGGTTCGGGCCAGTAGCCGCGCAGACCGATCTGCACGAAGCGGTCCCCGCGACAGGCCCCCGATTCGATCAAGCGCCGCATCGGCGTGCCGTGACCGTAGAGCGAACCCATCTGCGTGTCGCCGGTGTCGGCGTGGGCGTCGAAGTGCAGCACCGACACCCGACCGAAGCCGTAGTGGTGAGCGACGCCCGTCACGTCGCACAGCGCGATCGTGTGGTCGCCGCCCAGGATGACCGGCACGACCCCCATCGCGGCAATCGCGCGAACGCGCGCCTCTAAGGCGGCCAGGGAGCGCTCGATCTCCCCCGAGGGCATCTCGACGTCGCCGAGGTCAACGACCGCGAGGTCGATCAAGGGATCGACGCCGAGCGCCAGGCTCGGTCGGCTGCCGTCGTGAGCGAGGTAGTCGGTCGTGCGAATCGCCTGGGGGCCGAAACGACACCCCGCCCGATGAGAGGTGCCCCCGTCAAAGGGCGCGCCCAGGATGACCGCGCGCGCACCCGACCACGACGAGCGGTCGTCGGGGTCGGCCGCGGGCACGCCGAGAAACGTCGCGTCGGGACCGTAGAGATTGCCCAGGCGCGTCATGGGGCGACCATCGAAAGATGCGTGCGCCACGAGCGCGCCAGTTCATCGAGGTGGTTCACGATCAAAGAGACGTGGCCCTCTCGCGCGAAGTAGCGCTCGCGGGCGCCGGGCAGATTCGCCACCAGCCATCGTCCGTGCGACGCGGGCACCATCAAGTCATCGTCGCCGAACCAGATCTCGACGGGGATGGTGACGTCGCTCACCGAGAAGCCCCACGCGTTCATGAACGCGTGGTCGTCGTCGAAGTACCCGCCGTCGCCTCGCGCGAAGGCCTGTCGTATGGCGCGAGCGAACGTTCGACGAGTGGGTTCATCGCCGAGCACGGCCTTGTCAACGTTCGAGAGAAGCCCCCCAAAGAGCCTGATCACGTTCTCCTGGTTTGCTTCGGCGAAGACCTCGGCGATTTCGGCGATCGCGGCCTCGTGCGCCTCGCCGCCGATTTGGGCTCGCTCGAACTCAGCGACGTTCTCGGGTCCCATGCCTTCAGTCCAGTCGAAGCCGACGTTGATCGGCGCGACGCCCGCGAGCGACCAGGCCGCGCGGCAACGAGGCGCTCCGAGCGCGGCGCAGGCGAGCGCGTGGGGCCCGCCGCCGGACCAGCCCACGCTGAGGTAGCGATCGCGGCCAAGCGCGTCGAGCACGTCGTGCGTGTCGGCCACGACGTCGGCCACGTCGCGCCCGCGTTTGCGATCAGACGAGCCGTAGCCAGCTCGCGAGCTCGACACGAGGAAGAACTCCCCCGAGGCGGCTAGTGGGGCCAGCATCGAAAAGGAGTACTTCGAGCCCGGCGTACCGTGATGAAAGAACACCGTGGCGCCGCCGGGACTGCCCAACGTGGCCACCTCGAGGACGCGCCCGTCGCTGGTTGGTATCAACAACTCGTCCATGGTCCTCCGCGTCGAGATTCGACCTCCACCCTAGGCCCGCGCTTCGCGACGGGCGCGAGCGTCGCCGCCCAGAGTGAACGGCCCGTTGACGCTCGGGGTCCGTCGCGTCACTCGTCGTCCGAAGGATCGCCGCGTCCGCCGTTCACCCTCGGGCGCCCCTCAGTCGCGCTACTTCGCCTTCGTGATCGAAAGCGGCGCTCCGACGTTCAAGAGCTCCACCCACGTCTGACCCGGCGTCATCAAGATGGCGTTGCCCTGGGCGTCGCGATAGGTGGCCACGTCACTTCGCGAAACGCCGCGCGACCACGTTCCGATGGTCTCGTGACCATCGCTGAAGACGTCGACGGTCCCGGAACCTTGGAGATTCGCGTACGAGGCCATCGTGCCAATGCCGTTGACGTAGTTGACGTACATCACGACCACGTTCTGGGGTGACTCGCGCAGGCCCGTGCCGGTCACGTCGGGCTTACCGAAGAGCGTGCGATCCCACGAAGCGCTCGAGGCGTTCCACGTCCACGTGACCGGATAGATACTTGGGAAGGGAACGATGAATTGACTCACCGCGCTGTGAGGTTTTGACTTCGTGATGCCGTGCAAGGAGCGATACGCGAACAGCGCCGGCGGCGGTACGGGGGTGCCGCTAAAGGTGAAGAGCTTGGGTCCTATCGCGTAGAGATTCGATGGCGCGTAACGCGTCGGGTCGCGAAACATGGCCGGGCCCGCCGATGACTCGTCGATCAATTTGACGGGCGCGGTCGAAATCGAATCGATCGCGTAGGGCGCGCCGCCCGAAAAGGCAAAGAGCCCCCCGAGGGGCCAGACGATCTGGGTGTCGGTGGGCCGCACCGAGCGCACGGGGCCAATCTTCGCGGGAGCGTGCGCGTTGAACACGGCGGCGAGGCGCGTGATGCCGCCGTTGACGATCTCTTCGTAGACGACGTCAGCCTGTTCGACACCCCACTGGGGAAGGGCGTCGGGAGTGTTCTCGATCTTGACCGTCAAGGCCGGGCGCTTTTGAGAAAGTCCGCTGGGGTCGGCGAGTCCCGTCAGGGGCGCGGTCGGGTAGACCGGTGCGCTCGTCGTGGTGGTGGTGCTGGTGGGCGCCGAGTGGCGTGTCGCGAGTCCGATCGCGGCGCCCCCGCCAATAACGACGAGCGCCAGGACGACCACCAGGTATTTGCGCATTCTTCAAAACTAGTGAATCCCGAGGGATCGCCGTGGCCCTAGCGCAGGTCCTTGAAGATTCTCGTATGCGGCAGTTGGCTCTCCGCGCTGATGTGCTCGGTCCCCTCGACGACGAACCACCCCTCGCGTCGGTAGAACCCGAGCGCTCGGTCGCGCGCGTTGGCCCACACGATCTCTACTCCTCGGCGGCGAAGCTCGTCTTCACCGAAGGCGAGGACGCGTCGACCAAAGCCGCGGCTCTGCGCGTCGAAATCGGTCGCCACGTAGCGCATTTGATACGCGACCACGCGTTCGTGATCGGGCGAGGGCGTGCGAAAGTACGAAGCACTCGAGACCACTCGATCCTCGAGCAGACCCGCCACGTGCAGGGATTCGGCATCGTCATCTCGAGGGTCCGCCACGCGGGCCTCGGGCCGGGACTCTCGAAGAACGCGTCGACGCAGGTCGTAGAGGCGCACGGGCAAAATCTCCGCGACGATCAGCTCAGCCACGGCGCAGCGCCCGTCGCATGGTGAGGAGTTCGAGCGAGCTGTCTCGAGTCAGCGCGTGGCGTGCACCCGTGTCGACAAACCCCTCTCGCAGGTAAAAGGCTCGCGCTCGCGCGACGCGCTCTCCGACGTCGAGGTACAACTCCGCGTACCCCGCCTCGAGGGCCCAGCGCGCGACGCGCTCCACGAGGGCCGCGGCCATGGTCGTCCCGCGCTCCTCGGGCGTGACGTACATCCCGTAGAGCCAAGCCGTGCCGGGAAAACGCTCGTTGAGCCCGCCCGAGGCCATACCGGTGAGCTCGAGGTCCCGCTCGGCCACGAAGTAATTGAAGTTCTTGGCCATTTGCTTCCACTGGGCCGCGCTGCGCCGTATCGACTCTTCGTAGGTCGACCCGTACGCCTCGGGCGTGTCGAGCAGGGACTCCAGACGAAGGTCACGGAGCTTGCGCCAGTCACCCTTGGTCGCCGCTCGAACTACGAAGTCGCCACGGAGCATCCCTGCATTTTGCCATTGATCGCGCCGGTTCAGGGCGCGTGCGAGGGTCCCTCGTGTTGGGGTAGTCGCGCCGAGTAGATCGAATAGCCGTCGACGCGACGAACGATGACGGTCGCGATCACCGTCGCGGCGACCATCGGCATCATGATCGCGAAGCCTCCGTGCGTCAGCTCCATCACCAACACCAACCCCGCCAAGGGCGCCTGCATCGACGCGCCGATCATCGCGGCCGCGCCGACGAGGGCGAAGGCCCCGACCGGTGCTCCGGGCCAAAGGTGCAGCCAAAGCGTCCCGAGCAGGGCGCCAAAGACGGCCCCGGTCGAGAAGAACGGCGTGAAGAGACCGCCCGAGGCACCGCTGCCGAGCGTGAGGGCCGTCGCCAGCGGCTTGAGGGCGAAGAGCGCGAAGAGCAGACCGACGGTGCCGACCCCGAGAAAGGACTGGTGGGCCAGGTCGAGTCCGTTGCCAAAGAGCTGGGGATACCAGATACCCGCGACGCCCACCAGCACGAAAGCGAGGGGCATTGCCCAGAGGATTTTCGATCCCGACGCGCGATAGTACGACACCCAACTGATCAGCCGCACGTAGGCCACGGCGACCGCCCCGATCACGATGCCCGCCCCGAGCGACCAGATCATCAGCGAAGCGCTGAAGTGGAAGGCGGGAATATTGGTGTAGGTGGCCGCACTTGACAGATAGACGCGCGCCACCAACGTGGCGATGAACGACGTGGCGAGGGCCGGCAAGACCACGGGCAGTGCGAAATTGCCGTAGAGGACCTCGGCGGTGAAGACCGCGCCGCCCAAGGGGACGTTATAGACGGCGGCGAGTCCGGCTCCCCCGCCGCACGCCACCAGGAGTCGCCGCTGGGCCGGGGTGAACTTCAACCAGTGCGACAGCACGCTGGCCGACGCGCCGCCCATCAGTTTGGGCGCGGCCTCGCGTCCGATCGAGGCCCCCATGCCAATGACGACTTCGGAGACCACCGAGGTAAGAAAACTGCGCCGCCACGAGAGCTCCCCGTCGCCTCGCCACAGCGCGTCGTCAATCTCTGAACACTCGCCCTTGAAACGACGACGAATCAAGAACCACGATCCGGCGCCAAAAACGCCGGCGATCAACAATGAGCCGACCCGACGTAGGCCCGAGACCGAGGCGACCGCGTTTTGATAGCTGCCCGAGCGATAGTGAAAGGCCCAGCCTTCGAAAAGTTTGAGTATCCACATCAACAGGTCGCCCAGTAGGCCCGTCGCGACGCCGACGACCACGACGGCGCACCAGAAGCTCAACGTGAGGCGCGCCGCGCCGTCGTGGGTGACGTTGGGCTGCTCCATTGCACCGCGACCCGACGCAATGCGGTGCTTTATCAAGGGCGGGGGGACTCGCTGGCGTTCGCTTTCGCCGTTTCGCTTTCGCACGTCGTTCCTCACCTCAAGCGCCGACGCTCCATGGTACTGAAGCGGCGAACGCGGCCCCGGCTAGACGTCGCTCAGGTCCATCGGGCCCGCGTTGTAGGTCTCGCGCAAGGGCATCACGTACGAGCGAAAGTGCGGGATCAGGGTGTTCCAAGGAACTTGGGATCGACCGACCAGCGCGCGCGCCAACGGCGTGCGTGCGACGAGGGCGCTGAAGAGAAAGCCGCTCATATAGGCGAAGGTCAGCGCGAAGAGCATCATGACCAGCCAGGGCACGTGGTTCAAGACGCCCCACTTGAGCGTCCAGCGATGCAAGAACAAGATCCACAACATCTGGGAAAGATAGATGCCGTAGGCCGCGTCCGAGCCCGACTGGGTGATGGCGCGTGTTCGCAGCGATCGCCGGGGACTCACGAGGTAGACCCCGAGTAGATAGACACAAAAGATCGCCCCCACGTCGTAGGGGACGACGACCGGCGAGAAGGGGTCGCCACCGGGAATCAGGTACTTGGGAACGTAGAAGTGGCGGTGGATCGCGTCGATGGCCACGGGCACGATGGCGCAAATCACCGTGGCGACGAGAATCGCCTTCGTGTATCGAACAATCCAAGCGTGGAGCGCGTCAAGATGCAGCGCGGCGATGACCCCTCCAATCAAGTACAGGGGGTAGGAGAAAACCAGTCTCGTCTCGGTTCTCGAATTGATGACGAAGGACGGATGACCGTGCCGCACGGCGTAGTGCCACGCGAGCTGCCACGCGAGGGCGCCGAGGAGGATCAGCACGTGCCAGCGCCCCCAGTGTCGCAGCAACTTCAAAACGAGCGGGAAGACGAGATAAAACTCCAGCAAGACGAGCAAGAAGTAAAGGTGGTAGTAGCCCGTCGCGACCGCGACGAGCAGGTCGTGCAACCCGTGGAGCGAAAAGACAGTGCCCCAGGGGACGCGATAGTACGGAAAGGTGTCCGTGGGAATCATCAGCGAAATGGGGAAGTAGATGAGCGACCACGTCAAGTACGGCAGGCCCACGGAGACACAACGCCGCTTCCAGTAGGGGACGATCTTGACCGTCTCTTGTTCGCGATAACTGTACGCGAGCATGCACGCCGAGACGAACAAGAAGGCGTCGCGCGAGAAGTGGGTCAAGGTCAAAAACGCGCCAGCAGCGAGTGAGGTCGAGAGCGGAGAGAAGAAGATCAGCGCGTGCGTGGAGATGACGGCCGTCTGCTTGATGGGCCGCATCGCGTCGATGTGCTCAAGACGTTGACGCGTTCCTCCCGCGGGCGACTCGGCGGCTGTACTCATGACAATCCTCGCTGCGGCCGTCGGCCGCGAAATTTACAGTGGTTCGGCGAGCACGACGGTCACTTCACCGTCGCGCACGAGAGCCTTACGCACTTTTCCGGTGGCGTGCGTGGGAATGGACGTGACGACCTTCAAGGTTGCCGGTCGATAGGCCTTGGTGAGTCGATCGTTCAGCACGTGACGCACGGAGTCAAGAAAGTCGCGCAGTTGCGCCAAGTCTTGGGTCACGCTGGGCGCCGCTTCTAGGTAGGCCACGGGGAGTTGGCCGAAGACATCGTCTGGCTCGCCGACCACGACCACCCGCTGCAGATTTTCAACGGTACCGAGCACGTTTTCTATCTCTTGCGGGTAGATCTTCTCGCCGCCTCGATTGATAACGTCGTCGCTCCTCCCCACCAAGAAGAGGAAGCCGTCGGCGTCGAAGTAGCCAAGGTCCCCCGTGCGCAGCCACCCCTCGGCGTCGAACCGGTCCGCGTACTCCGCGCTTTCGTACGAAGTGATCACCGTCGGGCCCTTGATCTTGACGAGGCCAATCTCGCCCGCCGCGAGCTCTGTCTCGCGGCCCTTCAACGAGCTGACGACGCACACCTCGACCCCCACCGGACGCCCGACTGATCCCGACTTGCGTGCTTCGCCCAGCGGGTTCGCGCAGATCTGGCTCCCGGCTTCGGTCATGCCGTAGGACTCGATCACGTCGACGCCCGTCGTGAGCTCAAATTCGCGCATCAAGAGCGGCGACAGCGGCGCCGACGCGGAGCGAACGAATCGCAGCCGCGGCGCCGCGCGCTCACCCTCTTGAAGGGCGGCGAGGTGCGAAATAATCGCGGGCACGGCATTGATCCACGTCGCCTGAAGGTCGTCTACGACCTTCCAAAAACCGGTTCGATGGAAGCGGTCATCGAGCACGAGCGCCGAACCGGCGTAGAGCGAGGCGAGGACGCCGACCACCTCGGCGTTGATATGCCACAGGGGCAGCGGGTTGAACCCGCGGTCACTGCGGGTGAACTCATGATTCTCGGCGATCAAACGGGCGTTGGTGAGCAACTGCTTCTTGGAAAGAGCCATGACCTTGGGCGCCCCCGTGGTCCCCGACGAAGCGAGGAGCACCCCGCCGCCGGGCGCCTCGGCGCTCAACGGGCCCCCCTCGCGCAGCGTGTTCGTGGCGACGAGCCAGCGAGTCGAACCCTCACGGGGTTCGGCGTGGTCGCTGATGACGACGGCCAGTGAGAGGGCGTGCGCTCGATGGTCGATGACCTGAGAGCTGGACGCCGCGGCGGTGGGGTCCAGAGGAGCGACCCAAAGACCGGCGTGCAGGCCCGCGAGGAACCACTGCACGAAGCTGATCGGCTCCACGAAGAGGAGTCCCACGCGATCGCCCGGGCGCAACCCCCAGGCGTCGAACTGGGCTCGCCGCTGGGCAAGCGCGGGGGCGAGGTCACCGTAGCGAATCACTCGAGCGCTGCGCGCGTCAATCAAATACTCAGCGTCGGGCTGATCAAAATTCCTTCGAAGAGACGAGTCGAGCAGATCGAGATCGTCGGTGTCGCAGTCGGAAACCATCGGCGCGACTAGTACATCATCCGGTGGTCGGGGTAGTGCTTGAACTCCAAGAGGTTGTTCGAGGGGTCGCACAACACGAAGGTGGAGTGCACCTCTACCCGACCTTCAAATCGCAGGCTTACGTCGCTGTAGAAGGTGATATTGCGCTGGCGACAGAGGTCATAGAGCGCGTCGAAGTCGCCCTTGTCGCGAAAGGTGACCCCAAAATGGCGGGGATACATGGGCAGCGATTCCACCGGCGCCAGGGCCTCGGGAGCCGGCGAGAGATGGCAGACGACCTGATCGCCGAAAAAATCGAGCGTGATGCGGTCCTCGTAGCGCCGTGCGAGCTTGCAACCCAACTGCGTGACGTAGAAAGTTACGGCCTCGTCAAGGTCGTAGGTCGGTATGGCCAGATGGAAGACGTCTCGGGTTTCTCGCACGGCGGATTCAACAATACTCGGAATCGCCGCCCTCGAAGGCGAGCAGCGTCTCGCTACGAAGTCCGAGGCGAATCGTTTCGAGACCAATGATGTCCTGCACCGCGATGTTGCCGAGATTGACGTTGGGGCCGAGGCGACGCACGAAGTAGTTCTGCAACTCCGTCGTGGGCGCTTCGAAAAGAAGAGCGTTGGCGTTGATCGACGAGTCCAAGATGTCCTCGATGAGACCGACACGAAGTTCACCGCTCGGACGACACATTCCACCTCGGCCGCTCTCGCGGGTCTCGAGCGTGACCAGGACTGCGCCGGCCCCGAGGTCGGCGCGAATGTACTCGATCCAACGGCTCGGGGCCATTTTCTCCGAGCGTTCAAAGTCCTTCGAACCAACTTCGCTGATCACGAGGAAGTCATCCGAAAGCATCTTGACGAAATCCACCTTCTCGGAGTCGCTCAAGTCAATCGTGCCGTTGGAGACTTCGACGTAGCGAGCGCCGTAACGAACGAGCAGCCGACGAAAATCGTCGAGGCGGTCCTGGTAGAGGTACTTCTCGAAGAGGGTCCCACCCAGGTAGAAATCAACGCCCGCGGCCTTGACGATGTCGAGCTTCTGTTCGAAGTTGCCAGAGACGACAGAGGTGCCCCAGCCGAACTTGACGAAATCAACGTGTTCGCCGTGGCTCTCGACGACGTCAGCGAACTGGCGCGTCGGCATTCCGTTGTCGATAACCATGGTTATCCCGTTGGCGCGGGGCTTGGCGGGGCGTGCTGGCAACTGCAAGGTCATGAATAAATCGTAGTGAAAGGTTTCGTCAGCGCTCTGGAGAGCAAGGACCTCAAAGGATCGATTAGACGCGATTCTGACACCAGAGCCCAGAGCCCGCTTGACTCGCGATGGAATCTTGGAGTTTCATGTGAATTGAAGCGAGGACGGTCACCGATACTTACTAGCCTTTGCGCCGTGTCCCCACCGAGCTCGAGCGCCCTTTTACTGATGCGTCACGGCGAGACCGACTGGAATAGACGCCAACTCGTGCAGGGTCAAGAGGATCAGTCACGACTCACCCCCGAGGGCCGCGACCGCGTCGCAGAAGTCGCCTCCTCGTTGAAGCCAGCCTCGCTCACGCTCATCGTCGCCAGTGACCTTCACCGTGCGCAAGAGACCGCCGAAATCACCGCCGAGATCCTTGGCTTGGTGATCGTCTCAAGCGAACTCTTGCGCGAACGCGACTTCGGCTCGCTCGAAGGCGGACCTCGTTCCGCGCTCGTCCCTGACGTCACGGGGATCAGCAACGACGTCGTCGTCGACCCGTCGGCTCGGCCGCTGGGCGGCGAGACGCTCGACGAGATGGCCGAGCGTGGAAAGGACTTCCTTCACCTCGTCGCCGATCAATGGTCCGACGAAAAGCTTCTCGTCGTCACCCACGGCGGCACGATTCGAGTTCTCGAAGCGGTAGCGAGACACACGCCTCTTTTGGGAAGCCCATGGGGGACGGTCGACAACTGCTCGCTTTGGCCCATCAACTCTTGGTAATGAGTCGCTGGCGGGGGCGGCCCACCAAGAGCGGAGCGAGCGGCGTACGGCGTACCACCTCAGTGAATATCACGCCAAGGACGTAGGTCGTGACGAGCGCACCCACGAGCAACGCGGGCCACGGTACACGCGAAGCGAGCTGGTAGCGGGTGACGACGCGAACGAGCATCGGAATCCAGATCATTTGCGAGAGGTAGACACCGTAGGAGTCGAGGGCGAGCGCCCGCGTCATCCTTCGCCACCATCGAGGCGTCGATGGCGAGGAGCTCGCGATGCCAAAAAGCAAAAGTCCAGCGATCGCTCCCACGTCGTAGGGCAACGCCGCCGCGGCGAAGGCGTCACCGTGAGGAGCGACGAAACGCTCGAACCACGTCGCGAGGTGCACGTGAGCACTCGCGAGCACCGCTAGCGCAAAAACGAAGGTGAAGACCGCGACGCCCGCGGCGTTTCGCCGAAGCCACGCTTTGATCTCGTCGTAGCGAAGTGCCGCGATCATGCCGGTCAGTAGGTACAGCGGGTACGAAACGAGGGCCCGTGACTCGACCTTGCCCGAAAAGAAACCGGGCAGCCAGTGTGCTCGAAGGGCCAAGTCCGTAGCGCACTGGAGCACGAAGGACCCCAGCGCGATCGAGCCGTGCCAACGCCGCGCTCCTTCAAGCCACACCCACAGCAGCGGGAACACGACGAAGAACTGAACCAGGACCACGAGATAGTAGAGGTGGTAGTAGCCGGTGAATACGAGTACGGCGAGATGAGCGAGCGCCGAAACACCGACCAGCGACGTCGCGCTCCAGTGGTAATAAGGGAATCGCGGGACTGCCACGGCCGCGGTATAGACAAAATAGATAACGCTCCACACCAGGTACGGAACCAAAATGCCCGACCAGCGTCGACGCCAAAAGGCCGCGAAGGCGAAGGGGCGCGAGCCGTAGGCGTAGGTCAGCGCGAAGGCGGAGATGAAGAAGAAAGATTCCCTCGATACTCTCGTGAGAATCAAGAGATCGGGCGGCACGAACGACGGTGCGTTCGCGCCAAAGAAGATGAGCACGTGCGTCGCGATAACGAGCGCCTGGGCGACGGGGCGCATCGCGTCGATCTCCTCGACGTGCGCCACTGGGACGTGGCGAGTCGCGCGGCTCAAGATCTCCATCACCCAACGCTAATTCGTCGGTGCGCGCGTATCGTAACGCTTAGTCAGAGCACGGGCGAAGGAGCCAGGAGTTGAAAGGCTGCTCCGCGCCCCAGGGCGTGACGTGCACGTAGTAATCACTTTTCTCTACCTTGAAGGCGTCGCCAACGAAATCCAAGAGCTCGGGAGTTGACCAACGTCGCACGGGAAGTCCCGAACACGTTTCGGGCCCCTCGGGTGCGAATGTGGACAGTAGCCAGTAGCCGTCGCGGCGTAGCGCTCGACGCGCGACGTCAAGATAGCGCCGCTGGGCGTCGACGTCGACCAGGAAGTGAAAGGTCGCTCGATCACGCCAAAACGCGTAGCGACGCGAGGGCTCCCACTTGGTGACGTCGCTCGCGATCCACTGCACCGGCGCGTCGAGACCGAGACGCTCGCGCGCCTCATCAAGGGCCACGACCGAGATGTCGAGCGCGGTGAGATCGACAAACCCTCGAGCGATGAGTCCGTCCAGGAAGTTCGACGCGCCCGCGCCCACGTCGAGAATCGGATCATCGTGACTGAGCCGCAGTTCGTCGACGATGGCCAACGCGCGCTCCGGAGAGTCCTGTGTCCACGACCGCTCACTCGCCTTCTTCGAAACGTAGACGTCGTTCCAGTACTGGTCGGTCACGCAAAAAGCCTACGGCCGTCGTGACGCGAGCCCGACGCGTGACGGAGCCCTTGGTCTCGACTGCCTCAATTGAGCACTGGCAGGGCGAGCGCGAAGGTAACGAGCGCTATCACCACGCCGATCAGCGAAAAAATCCTGAGCGACACCTGGGCACCGTCGCGCTGGACGATTCGACGCCAAAGCAGTGACGATAAGGCGCCGCTAATCAGGCAGTTTGGGCCAACGTCGAGGCCGAGCAGCAGGGCGTAGGGGTGCGCGACTTGGTGCGCCGCGAAGAGTGACGCGGCGGGCAAATTGTTGATCGCCAGCGCGCTCAACGCGGCGACCGTCGTCGTGGTCGCGACGTTCGCGTGGGCCAGGAGACGCCCGGGATACGTCCAGTGACGCGCGAGCACTCCTACGAGCAGCGCCACACTGAAGAGGGTGGCCAGGACGAAGGGGCTGATGATCGCCAGCCTCGAACGCCACTTTCTCTCGCGCTGGCGAACGAGGTCCCAGCCTTCAGCGAGTACGCCCGCGGAGAGAATCAGCAACGCCGGGTGGCGCGTCGCCAGCATCAACACCACGGCAAATACCGTCGCGAGAATTCCCGGGCCGACGACGGCGCCACTTCGTTCACTCGCGCTCATCGCGAGCGGCGCGCGTAGGAAGCGCCAACGCCAAAGCAACATGACGCCGATGACGACGGCCACGGCGAGCAACCAGGGCGCGAGCATGCGCGCGCTGAAGTGCGCGGGCGACGTCGTTGAATTGCCGATGACCAAGATGTTGGTCAAATTTGACCCAATAAGGAGCAGCGACGCCGAATTCGACATAAAAACGGTGCCGTAGAGAAAGGCGGTCTCATCGGCTCCCTTGGCGCGCGCGGCGTTGAGGGCGACAGGCGTCATGAAAACAACGGCCGAGTCAAGGTTCAAGACCGCGCTCACCAACGCGACCATCAACATGGTCGTCACGAACAGCGAGACACCGCGCCCCGGGAGGCGGGCGCTGAGCGATCCAAGTGCCGCGAAGAGTCCATCACGTGCAGCCGCGTGGCCCACCAGCAAGAGTCCCGCCACGAGGACGAAGGGCTGCCACGTCGCGCTGAACGACGCGTTGAGTGAGTGCACTCGCTTAACTTAGGCGCGACGGACCCACGACTAGCGCGCCAGCGACAACGACTCTCCGGGCGACACGTCGACGACGACCGCGGCTGCGGCCTTCAATCGGAGCGCCTCGCGCAACTGCTCGGGCGTGCCCGCCAGCATCGGGAACGTTCCGTAATGGATGGGCGCCACCCTCTTCACTCCAAGAAGCTGCACCGCGTGCGCCGCTTCGCGCGGTCCCATGTTGTAGTGGCCGTCGATGGGGATCAGCGCGACTTCGGGACCGTAGAGTTGGCCGATCAAAGCCATGTCACCGAAGACGTTCGTGTCGCCCGAAACGTAGAAGGGGGCTCCCTCGCCCGCAGGTGGTGTCACGACGAAGCCCACTGGGTTGCCACCGTAGGCATTGGCCAGGCCTTCACCCACGTTGACCCCGCAGGAGTGATCGGCACCGACCATGGTGAAGGCGAGCTCCTTCACCCTCACCGTGCCGCCCTTATTCATCTCGGTGACGTTGGCGACGCCAACGGAGGCGAAGTAGGCAGCCATTTCGGGCACGCAGATGACGCTGGCCCCCGTCGCCGCCGCCAGAGGGACAACCGACGCCATGTGATCAAAGTGGCCGTGGGTGACCGCGATCACGTCGAGGGCGCCGACGTCGGCCAACGTCGCTGTCCCCTTCGGGTTGTCGAGCCAGGGGTCGAAGATGACCCGAGTCCCCGCCTCGCTCACGAACAAAACAGTGGCGTGGCCGAGCCACGTGAGGTGACCGCGCTGGCCAATCGCGCTGGGCGTACTCATAAGAACTCCTTCGCCGTCATTGGTTCGCTTCTTGTTCTACCAGGGGCCCCAACGCTTCAGCGCCGGCTCAAGCCAAGAAGTTCTGAAACTGCCAGGGGTCACTGGGGTCCAGCGCGCGCCCCGACCACCGGTCAAACCAGTCCGCTCGCGTCGAGATCGGGTCCCAGTCGAGCGGCCCCGACCACGTCGTTCCCACGTAGGGCATCGCCACGGCCAGCACGTCGCGCCAAGGAAGTTCATCGGGAACGCGTACGCCCTCGAAAGGGTGCGTCAACATCCACTCAACGGCGCCCAGTATCGACGCCGCCACTTGCACCGTCGTGGCGCTCTGGTGGGGCGCGACGCGTCGGGCCTCTTCAATGCTCGTCAGCATCCCCGTCCACCAAGATTTCAGTGGATGGCCCATCAACAAGACACCGAGCTCGTCGCGACCCGAGACGATGTCATCGTTCAATATCCGTTGGCGCTCCGGGTAGCGGTACTGCGCGCCTTCGAGCTCCACGAAGCTCGCCCACGCGGCGTCACTGGGACAGTACGCGTAGTGCACCGTGGGTCGATAGAGCGGCACTTCACCGTCCCAGACGGTCAAGTGGTCGCTTATGGTGAAGGCCTCGCCGTGGCGGATCACCATTCCGATGATCTCACTCGAAGGGACGCGCGAGCGAACGAACGTCTTGTGAGCCATTTGGGCGAGGCAGATCTGGTTTCGGGGTCCCTCACCTTCGTGGAGTCGCGCCAGTGCGGGCAACGAGCGCTCGTGCGTGCCCCATCCCATCTCCGCCGGGGCGACGCCCTCTTCGTAGAAACCGTCGACACTCCAGGTATTGACGAACTCACCGGGCTGCTTGGGAACGTTGCTGATCTGCGTGTCGCGTTCGGAGATATGAATCACTTTGACGCCCAGGAGCTGGGCGAGGACGTTGTAGGCATCATCGGCGAGTGCGGCCTCGAGGGCCGGCACTCGCTCGCTCAAGAGACCTTCGCGCAGCACCGTTTCGGCAATTTCGACCAGGGCCTGCTTCGTGAAGTGACTCACCAGCCCGGGATTAGCTCCGTGCTCCACCACCGCCGAGGGGCCCCGGTTTTCGCCCCACCGCGCCAGTTGGCGCCGAAGCGTCATGTGTCGCCAGTAGAGCGTGCGTTCCTGAGGCGACACCAGCGCTGGATCTTGATACGGATCCCAGACTTCGATCGAGGTGTTGAGATAGCGAACACCGTGGTCTCGGCACCAGTCGAGCAGTTCGCTCAGGTCAATATTCCACGCCAGGTCAATCAAGAGGTCGCCCCGGCCTAGATGAGTGCTCAGGGTCTCGCCGAGGTTGTCGGGCGTGATTTCGAGTCGGGCGTAGTGCACACCGCGCCGTAGCTGCTCAGCGACCCGACTTCGATGATCGCGGCTTTCGATAATCGTGACGGTCTCGGGGTCCCATTCAAAGCGATCCAGGAGCATCGGGAGCAGGCACTGAGCCACCGATCCACATCCCAGGATGACGATTCGCGACGGCGAGGACGAATTACCCAACGAACGCTCCTTTGGCACCAATGCAGTACTGATGCGAAGTGCCACTTTAGTTCGTGTCGAGTTGGGGTTCTACTCTTCGCTTCCGAGCCATGCCGGTGGCTCGACTTCAATCGGGGCTAAGCGCGAAGCCACGCGGGCGAAGCGCTCATCACGTGAACTCCATGAGCGATACGCCGCGACGATTTCGTCACGACTGCGCGCCACGAAGTTCCACCACATCACGATCGGCTCCGACAGGGGTGTTCCTCCCACCAACATCGCGATCGCCGATTCACGCGCGTGCAGGGTCAGAACGTCGCGACCAGGGGCGAGGTAGGCCATCGTCCCTGGGCCCACGGTGACGTCGTCAACCAGTAGCTCGCCTTCGATGCCGATGACGCCGTATTCGTAGGAGGGAACCGCTTCGAGCGTCGAAGTGCCCGAACGCAGACGAAGCTCCGCGCCGACGAGATCGCCGTCTCGACGAGGCACCGACGTCGCGTCCCCGAGCGACCCGATCAACACCGTCGCCACCCCGGCGCCGAGCTCGCTGCGGGGAAGCGAGCGATGATGCTCGAAGGCCGCCGCGCCCCAACGCGCGGCTTCTGGTTGCGCCACCCAAAGTTGGATCCCGTGGAGGCGACCTCGCGGTTGGCCGGGGTCCTCTTCGGCGTGGGCGACACCCGCGCCCGCGCTCATGAGATTGAGTTGACCGGGCCGAATGGACTGTTCGGAGCCCAGCGAATCGAGGTGCAAGAACTCGCCTTCGAAGAGCCACGTGACGGTCTGCAGGCCAATGTGAGGATGCGGCGCGACGTCCGCGCTCTGGTCCGGGCGAAGTGATACGGGGCCGAGGTGCTCAGCGAAACACCAGGCGCCGACGCTGCGGCGACCGCGCGTGGGCAGCGACCGACGAACGTCGAGGGCGCCCACCTGCGCATCGTGGGCAGTCAACAGTTGCGCGGGCGCGTCTGGCACGAATCAATACTGCCAGGCGATCAGCTCGCCTTGTGGGCCAGCACCTCTCCGTGAAGCACGAAGAAAACTCCCTCGGGCTCAGCGATCCACGCGCGAAAGCCCGCCGCGAGTTCAGCCAACTCCTCAGGGGTGGACAGCTCATACTCGAGCGCCTGTTCGGCGAATCGACTTTGCTCGATCCGATCGGCCCAGAGGCCACCCCACCATTCGCGCTCTTCGGGGCGCTCGAAGGTCCACGTCGACGACGTGACGACGCACTCCGAGAAGCCCGCTTCCATCGCCCACTTCTTGAGTCTTCGTCCCGCGTCGGGCTGGACACGATTGTGACGGGTCATGTCGTGATAGAGCTCCAACCAACGCGTCAGCCGCTCGTCGGGCGGGTACCAGGTGAACGCGCCGAAATCGGTGTCGCGCACCGCGACCACGCCACCGGGCTTGACCACTCGGAGCATTTCTCGAAGGGCACCCACCGGGTCGGTGACGTGCTGGAGCACCTGATGCGCGAAGACCACGTCGAAGCGGTCGCTTTCAAGTCCCGTCGCGTAGACGTCACGCACCTCGAAGTCCAGATTGCGGAGATCCGAAAAATCCGGGTCCTGGCGCGCCTCGGCGATGATGCCTTCGGCGTTGTCAATCGCGAGAACGTGGCCGTTTGGAAGTCGCCGGGCGAAATCGGCCGAAATCGTCCCCGGGCCGCAGCCCACGTCCAAGAGGGACACTCCGTCGCGAAGTTCTCCCAGGAGAAAGGCCGCGGAGTTCTCGACGGTGCGCCAACGATGCGAGCGAAGTACGGATTCGTGATGGCCATGGGTGTAACGGTCAGAAGATGACATCACACGAAACTACCAACGCTCGTCGCCTCGCTAGGGTCGAATCGTGAACTGGCCCCTCGCCGAGCAGGCGATGACCACTTCGGCCGTGCGCCGTCTCCTCCAAAGCCAGTACCCTTCGCTCGCCGAGCGTCCCCTGCGGCGCGCGGGCGAGGGGTTGGCACCAGATGTCACACCACGTCGCGAGACTACGAAGTAATGAACTTGAGCGAGTGGGCCAACCTCCAGGGGATACACCCCCAGACCGCCTATCGGTGGTTCCGTGAAGGGACGCTGCCGGTGCCCGCGCGTCAGGTTGGGCGCTTGATTCTGGTCGGCGATCTCGAAACCGCGACATTTCAGA
>Ga0307373_10000153_pt1 | contig 122186 bp, 109 predicted proteins | sample OX2MG_FD_202534 | JGI IMG/M metagenome (GOLD analysis project Ga0307373, IMG submission 202534) | Soil microbial communities from Risofladan, Vaasa, Finland - OX-2 | ecosystem: Environmental > Terrestrial > Soil > Coastal area > Acid sulfate soil | place: Finland: Risofladan, Vaasa... | reverse complement strand
AACGCTACCATGAGCATTGGCTCCACAACCTCATGGCGTCAACCTCACTGATGGGCTTAAGAAACCACACACCTGCAATCCGATAGAGTCAGGGAATTTGCGGGGCCGAGGGGGCGGGTTTTCGCGGCCGAGGCGGGGCTGCCGTCTCGTTGTTCTACACAAGTCGCATGTTAGCAGTTCGGACGTTGTGAGAGGGCGTGAATGCCGTGCTTTTTACATAGCCCAGGCATTTATGCCTGGGATCCGCGAGCCGTTTACCCCCCGCCCCCGATTGGCGCCTCGCGGCCGCCGTCGGGGGCCCCGGGGGGGGGCCGCGAGGCGCCAATCGAGAAAAACGGGCGCACGTTGAACGAATTCCCAGGCATAAATGCCTGGGCTACGCAAAAGTCGTGGCCGAAGGCGATCCGGGACATCCATCGGAAAAGTTGTGTAGAACAACGGCCGCAGGCGTAGGGTGGGGCACAGACCCCACGGGGGACCGACGGTATAAATACAGGAGCCAAGGCCGGGCAAAATGGAGCGCGCGTGCGGCTGCGCCGCACCCTGCCGATCTACCGATGCAATTCATTCTCGAAACCGATCGGCTTTGGCTCCGCGAGCTTTCGCTCGACGATGCGCCCGCCATGTTCGAGCTGGACGGCAATCCGGAAGTCGTCCGCTATACGGGCAGGGCGCCTTTATCCAGCGTCGAAGAATCCCGGCAGAGGATCGCCGAGCGGATGCTGGCCGATTACGCCCGGCACGGCTTTGGCCGCTGGGCGATGTTGCTCGAAAACGATCCGCTCGCAGGCCCGGCCGGCAAAGAACCGGGCGACGCCTTGATTGGCGTCGCCGGCCTCAAATGGCTCCCCGAGTTGGGCGAGGTTGACGTCGGCTACGGGCTGCTGCCTCGCTATTGGGGCCGCGGGCTGGCGACCGAGGCCGCCCGGGCTACGATCGACTACGGCTTCCGCACGCTCGGCCTCTCGCGGATCATCGGCCTGGTCGACGCGCCGCACGCGGCCTCGATCCGCGTGCTCGAAAAGTGCGGCCTCGCCTTCGAAAAGGTCGTCGAGTACCGTTCGCAAGAAGTTTTGCAATACGCGCTCGCCCGGTCCTCGCCCGCCGGGCAACTTGCGGAAGCGGCCCCTCGTGTAACATAATCGAACCATCGATGCCGCGCTGGCGATGTCCGGAATTGGCGGCCGTCCGCTTTGTTCGAAGAATCCGTTACTTCCGTCTGGAAACGCTCCGATGAAAGCCGCTTATATCCAACGCGTGGGCCCGCCCGACAATATTACCTACGGCGACTTGCCGACTCCCGAGCCGACCGGTTCGCAGGTCTTGGTGCGAGTCGCCGCGGTGGCCGTCAACCCGATCGACACTTATCTGCGCAGCGGCGCGGTGAAGATGGAGTTGCCGCTGCCGTACATCGTCGGTTGCGACCTGGCCGGCGTCGTCGAACGCTGCGGCCCGGGGGTTCAGCGGCTGAAGCCGGGCATGCGCGTGTGGGGCAGCAACCAGGGCTTGATGGGCCGCCAAGGCACGTTCGCCGAATTCGCCGCCGTCGACGAAGCCTGGCTCTACCCGACGCCCGATGGCGTCAGCGATCGACAGGCCGCCGCGGGGGCGTTGGTCGGCATCACTTCGCACCTGGGGCTGGTCCGCTGCGCCAAGTTGACGGCGGGCGAAACGCTGTTCGTCAATGGCGGCAGCGGCGGCGTCGGTTCGACGGTCGTACAGATGGCCAAGGCCATCGGCGCCCGCGTGATTACCACGGCCGGCTCGCCGGAAAAGGTTGAAATCTGCCGCAGCCTCGGCGCCGACCTGGCCCTCGATTATCGCAGCGGCGACATCGATGCCGAGATCCGCCATTTTGCGCCGCATGGCGTACACGTCTGGTGGGAAACGCAGCGCGAACCGAACTTCGAGCGCACGGTGTCGCTGCTGGCCCCGCGCGGCCGGATGATCGTGATGGCGGGGCGCGAGGCTCGGCCGGTGTTTCCGGTCGGTCCGTTCTACGTCAAGGATTGTTCGCTGTTCGGCTTCGCCATGTTCAACGCCACGCCCGATGAACAGCGAGCCTCGTCGGTCGACATCAACCGCTGGCTGGCTTCCGGCCAATTCAAGCCGCGCATCGATCGCGTGCTGCCGCTGGCCCAGGCGGCCGAGGCGCACCAGTTGCAGGAAGACAACACGCTGCAAAAAGCCGGCACGTTGGCGGGAAAGATCGTGTTGACGCCATAATGTCCGTCGACATCGCACACTACCACGGTTGGCACGGGTCGCTCGAATCGCCTTGGCGGGCATCGCTGGCGATCGTCCGCGTGGCGTTGGTGCAGGTGTTTCGCCGCAAGGCGTATTGGTTCGTGCTGGCCTTGGGCCTGCTGCACTTTCTGGCCGTCTGGTTCGTGATTTATATCGTCAACCAGGCCGGCCAGCCGCCCGAGGCGCGAGGCGCACTGCTCGAGCCCTTGGGTTTCGGCGGGCGGCAAAACGGCTACCTGGCCTTCATGGAGCGGCAGAGCATCGCGGTCTCGATCTTGCTGGCCTTTTCGGGCAGTTTGCTGGTGGGCGCCGACTTTCGCACTGGCGCGCTGGCCTTCTATCTCTCGCGCCGCATCGATCGGCGGCACTATATCGTCGGCAAGCTGCTGGCGGTGGCCGCCGTCGTCTCCCTGTTGACAACCTTGCCGGCCGTGGCGCTATATTTCGAGTATGGCATGTTCAGCTCTTCGATCAGGTATTGGATCGACAACTGGCGGGCGCTCGTCGCCATCTTGATCTACGGCGCCGTGCTGGCGACCGTGCTCAGCATTTGGCTGGTGACGCTGGCGGCCTACCTGCAGCGCGTGGCGCCGATCGCCATCACTTGGGCCAGCCTGTTCGTGATGCCCAAGCCCTTGCGAAAGTTGTTGGCCGCGGGCCGTTACGATTACGTGAATCTGCTCGATCCCTGGCGCGACATCCATTTTGCCGGACGGCTCGGCTTCGGCGGACTGAAGAACGACCAAGAGCGAGAGTTCGCCTTGTGGGCCTTGGCGATTCTGGCGTCGAGCTGCGTCGTGGCCCTGTTGGCGCTGGTGCGGCGCGTGCGCGCGGTCGAAATCGTGAAATAAGGAACGGACGAAGAATAACTTCGGCAATTTTCTTGGCCCTCACCTAACCTCTCCCGGAGGGAGAGGGACGCCCCATGCAGCTCTCGTTCGATCGCGTCACGAAATTCTACGGGCCGGTGATTGGCGTCAACGACGTCAGTTGCCGGATCGGTCCGGGCATCACCGGACTGTTGGGCGCCAACGGGGCCGGCAAGTCGACCTTGATCAAGCTGGCCAGCGGCCAGTTGCGGCCCAGTTTGGGCGAAGTGCGGATCGGCCCGCATCGGGCCTGGTCGAGCGCCGCCAAGCGCGCCTTCGGCTACAGCCCCGACATCAACAGCTTTTACGAGGAGATGACCGGCCGCGAATTCGTCTATGCGATGACGCGCCTCTATGGTTACTCGCGGCGCGAAGCTCGCGAGCGGACCGAGTTGGCGATCGCCGAAGTCGGCATGACGCCCCGCGCCGACCGGCGGCTGGCCGGTTGCAGTCATGGCATGCGGCAGCGGATCAAGCTGGCCCAGGCGCTGGTTCACGATCCGCCGATCCTGCTGCTGGACGAGCCGCTCAGCGGCATCGATCCCGGCGGCCGGCGAGAAATCAACGAATTGCTGGCCAGGCAGGCCGAACAAGGCAAATCGATCCTCGTCTCGAGCCACATCCTGCTGGAAATCGAACAGTTGGCCGACACGGTGGTGATGATCTCGCGTGGGCGCATCCTGGCCTCGGGCACGCTGGCCGAGATTCGCGAACTGCTCGACGAAAAGCCGTTGACCGTGGAGATCGCCGCCGATTCGCCGCGGCGGCTGGCGGCGCTGTTGGCGCTGGCGCCCGAGGTGCAGAGCATCGAGCTGCGCGACTCGGCGCTCGTCGTACGCACGATTGCGCCGACGCGGTTCTTTGCGGCGCTCGGCGAACTGGTCGTGCAAAACGGCTTCGAGGTCCGGCGGCTGCAAACGCTGGATGCCGGCGCCGACGCGGTATTCGGCTATCTGGAAGGGAGCGCGTAATGCGGTTGTGGCGCGCCTGGCTGACGCTCGTCTGGCTGTCGTTCCGGCGGCTGTTGTGGTCGGCCAACACGCTGATGATCTTGTTTCCGCTCTCAGGCGGCGCGCTGTTCTTGCTGCGGCGCCGCTACGATCGGATGGAAGACGTCGAGGCGGCCTTCAACATGTTCAGCAACTTTTTGATCTTCATCTTCGCTTCGTTCATGATTCCGATCTGCGCCTTGGCCTATGGCACGGCCAGCGTCGGCGGGGATCGCGAGGATCAGACGCTGCTGTTTCTGCTCGTGCGGCCGATCGCCCGGCCCTTGATCCTGCTGGCCAAGTTCGTCGCCACGCTGCCGCTGGCGGTCGGCCTGGTGGCCGCCACGTTCTTCCTCTACTGCCGGCTGGCCGGCGAGCCGGGCGCCTTGGCGTATCAGCTTTTTCTGCCGACGATTTTGTGCATGACGCTGGCCTACGTGGGCCTGTTTCACCTGTTCGCCGTCGCCTGGCGGCACGCGACGATCATCGCGATGGTCTACGCCATCTTCATGGAATTGCTGCTGGGCAATTTGCCCGGCATCATCAAGCGGATCGCCGTCAACTACTACGGCCGCTCGCTGATGTACGCGGCCGGGGCCAGCGAGGGACTGTCGCGTCCCGAATGGTTCGAGCCGATTTCCTCGTCGGCCGCCACTTGGGCTCTGGCCGGCATTGCCGGCGGCAGCCTATTGCTGGCGATGCTGGTCTTCGAGCGCCGCGAATACCGGGACTTGACGTGAGAAGAATGCGGAATTCGGAATGTGGAATTCGGAGAGAACGGCGAGGCGGCGCGTGTTCCGCATTCCGAATTCCGCATTCCGAATTCCGAACTCCCACCCGCCTCACACCTGGAACACGCCCAGCCGATACGGCTCGCTCTCGGCGTGCCGGGTGGCGATCTCCAACGCGAGGATCAACTCGTCGCGCGTGCGCGCGGGGGCGATGATGCGATCGACCCAGCCGCGCGCGGCCGCGTAGCGCGGGTCGGTCTGCCGCTCGTAATCGCCGCGCACCTGGTCGCGCAGCCGGCCCAGTTCCGCGGCGTCGACTTCCTGCCCTTGGCGCTCGAGGCTCTTGATGGTGATCTCCAACAGCGTCGACGTGGCTTGCTCGCCGCCCATCACGGCGCAGCGCGCCGAAGGCCAGGCGAAGATCAGTCGCGGATCGAAGGCTTTGCCGCACATTGCGTAGTTGCCGGCGCCGTAAGAGCCGCCGACCAGCACGGTCAGTTTCGGCACGCGGCTGTTGCTGATGGCGCTGACCAGCTTGGCGCCCGCCTTGATGATGCCCGCACGCTCGCTGTCGCGGCCGACCATGAACCCGTTGACGTCTTGCAGAAAGATGATCGGCAGCCAATCCTGGTTGCAGTTCATCACGAAGCGGGCCGCCTTTTCGGCGCTATCGACGTACAGCACGCCGCCGAACTGCACCGGTCCTTCGGCCGGCCGCACCTGGTGGTGCTGGTTGGCCACGATGCCGACCGGAAAGCCGCCCAGCCGCGCCGTGCCGCAGACGAGCGACTGGCCGTACTCGGGCTTGTATTCGTCGAAGCTGCCGGCGTCGACCAGGCAGGCCAGTACGTCGCGCACCTCGTAGTCGCGGCGCGGATTCGCCGAGACGAGGTCGTAGATGTCCGAGCCGGGACGCTCCGGCTCGACCGCGGCGCGCCGCGCAAAGGGCGCCGCCGGCGTCGATGGATCGGGCGCGATCATGGCGGCCAGCCGCCGCACGCGGTCGAGACAGGCTTCGTCCGTCGGATCGCGATAGTCGATCGTGCCGCTCACCTGGGCGTGCATCTCGGCGCCGCCCAATTCCTCGCTCGAAACCGCCTGGCCGATGGCGCTTTTCACCAACGCGGGACCGGCCAGGTAGAGGCCCGAGCCGTCGGTCATCAGCAGCTTGTCGCAGAGCACCGGCAGATAGCCGCCGCCGGCCACGCAGTTGCCCATGATCGCGGCGAGTTGCCCGATGCCGGCGGCCGAAATCACGGCGTTATTGCGAAAGATGCGGCCGAAATCGTCCTCGTCCGGAAAGACGTCTTCCTGCAACGGCAAAAACACGCCCGCCGAATCGACCAGGTAGACCAGCGGCAGGCGGTTCTGAAAGGCAATCCGCTGGGCCCGCAGCACTTTTTTCGTCGTGGCGGGAAAGAAGGCGCCGGCTTTGACCGTGGCGTCGTTGGCGATGATCATTTGCCGCCGGCCGGCGATCTGGCCGACGCCGCAGACGACGCCCGCCGAGGGCGCACCGCCCCACGATGCATACATCTCCCAAGCCGCCCACAAGCCGATCTCGAAGAACGGGGTTTCGGGATCGATCAACCGCTCGATTCGCTCGCGCGCCGTCAAGCGTCCCCTGGCGTGCTGGCGCTGGATGGCGGCCTGGCCGCCCCCGGTGGCAATCTCGGCCTCGAATTCGGCGTAGCGGCGGGTCAGACCGGCCAGGTTTTCTTCAGCGACAGGATTGCGAGTCGACATGGAAATGCGGCGTCTCCGGGGCTGGCGAGCGAACGCAACGCATCATAACACAAGAAATCGACGGGAGTTAGCCTCGGACGCACGCGAGCGGCGTCCGCGTCGAATCGCTCGCCAGGCCCCATGATTGATCGCACGAGCAGCATCTTTCGAACCTTGCCGCCGCGCGGCTGGCTCATATTATATGGGTGTACGGTGGTCATGCTCCGATTTCACGGCTGCGGGGAAGACGGGGAACTGCCGAAGCCGGAGATGCCGGGGGAAGCGTCGGCAATTTCGCACAGGACTGCGCGTTTTTGCACATTTTTTTATGCAAAGCTGCACGGTTCGCGCTTGCACGTGGCTTGGTCGCCATGCCATAACTAAGCTTGTTGAGCAGATTGCGTCCTTGGCGTCACGGTAATTGTTCAACTGGTACGTTCCTTGCTGTGTATTAGGGCGATCCAGGTCGGATCGCACCGAGTTAGAGCGCACGACGGGAAGTTTCGAAGAGAAGTTTCGACGGGGCAACTAAGATACGAATCACTCGACACGCGAGTCACACGCCAAGTTGGAGGAATGTCATCATGGGAACCAAGTGCTTGCGAGTTTTCGTCCTGAGCATGGTTGGCATTTTTGCGTTGGCCTCGTCGGCGCAGGCTCAGTACATGGGCGGCCCGTTCGGCGGCCCTTATTTTGGCGGCATGGGCTTCGGCTACGGCCTGGGCTGGGGCTCTTGGGGCGCCGGGTCGACGCCGGCCGGCAGTTTCCTGCTGGGCTCCGCCGCAGCGACTGCAGCCGCCGGCGAATTCAACATGATGACTTCCATCGGCGCCAAAAACTACCAGGATGCGTACGAGCATTGGATCGACAATCAGAAGAAACGAGAAGAAACCTATTTCGAGATGCGGCGGATGAACGCCAGCTATCGCGCCGAAACGCGCCGACCGCCCGTGAGCATGGAGAAGCTAATCAGCTTCAGCAACGCGCGCATGCCCTCGCGGCTGACGGCCGAGCAGCTCGATCCCGCGAAAGGCGAATTGAAGTGGCCCCACATTCTGCAGCGAGAGGAGTTCGCCAAGCAGCGCGAAGCGATCGAAACGCTGTTCGTGGAGCGCGCCAAGCGGCCGTACCACACCGGCCTGGGCACCGAGAACTATCGCGAAGTGCGGATGATTACCGACGACATGCACGATTTGTTGCGGTCGTTGATCGAAGAGATCACGGCCGACGAATTCATCGTCGGAAACAAGTTTCTCAACAACCTGTCGTATGAAGCTCGGTTTGATCCCGAGTTGAACGTCGTGAAGCAATAGCGGCCGCCGGCAAAGCGGCCGCTTGAAAAGCGTCGAAAGTAGAAGCGGCATCCTTGCCGCTTTTTGCAACGCGGCAGGGATGCCGCGTCTACGGAAAAAGAGCCGCCCCTTTGCGGCTCTTTTCTTTTTGGTTAGAGTGAAATTACCCATTTCCTCCGTCACGGCGCAGGCGATCGCTCCGCACGACCTTGCTGCGTTTCCAAAAAGCAGCACTCGCCTCGCGCAGAATGATGCAATCACGCAACAGAAACCTGGTCCTTCCGCTCGTCCGCACACTTGTGTGCGATTTGTAAACTGCTTTGTACGCATCACTTACAGCGATTCTCTCGCGCGCGGCGACGGCGCTTGGCGCCAGACGTGCTTTTGTTGGCTGGCGTTCAACGCGTTGTCGCCTTTGGGGCGATTCATCAACTCACACGCCGCGAGGATCCTGAACTTGGCTAAAGTCACGAAGCATGCCTCTGGGACCTGCAAATCTGGCCGTTCGTCGAGCAACGACCCGCAACCGAGCCGCTCGACGCCGAAACGCGCCGGCGGCAAAAAGGCCGTCGCGGGCGCCGCCGAGCGAAAGCCCAAGCCTCAAAACGATTTTGGGGCCGGCGATTTGGAATTCGGGAGCAACTTCGAACACCCCTGCGACGAATCGGCCGAAGCGGAAGACAATCACGATGAAGTAAGCGAAGAGCAGGATTTCGGCGACGAAGAGTTGGAGAGCTTTAGCGGCAGCGAACGCATCGAGGATCCGGTTCGCATTTATCTGATGCAAATGGGCGAAATTCCGCTCTTGAACCGCGAGCAAGAAATCGCCGCCGCCAAGCAAATCGATCTGACCCGCAAAAAATACCGCCTTTCGCTGCTGGGCTCCGACTTCATCTTGCAGGGCGCCGTCGGCCTGCTGAAGAAGGTCCGCGACGCCGAATTGCGGCTCGATCGCACGATCGACGTTTCGGTGACCGACGCCGCTCAAAAGAAGCAGATCATGGCGCTGCTCGGGCCGAACCTGACGACGCTCGACCACCTGCTGCGGCAAAACCACCGCGATTTCAAGATCGCGATCAGCAAAAGCCGCAAGCTAAGCGAGCGCCGCGAAGCCTGGCGGCGGTTGGTGCTGCGTCGACACAAGGCCGTCCGCCTGGTCGAGGAACTGGAACTTCGCACCCAGCGGCTTCAACCGCTGATGGAAAAGCTGCACGAGATTTCGCGCCGCATGGACGAACTGATGGCGCAATTGGCCGAAGTTCGCAACCAGCGCCACCTGGCCGACAAAGCCGCCGAGTTGCGTGCGGAACTGCGTTACCTGATGCAGATCACGCTGGAAAGCCCTTCGACCTTGCGAGCCCGGACGGCGCGCACGGAAGCCTTCCAACGCGAGTACGACGCGGCCAAGCGCGTGCTGTCCGCCGGCAACCTGCGGCTGGTGGTTTCGATCGCCAAGCGATACCGCAATCGCGGCCTGAGCTTCCTGGACCTGATCCAGGAGGGCAACACGGGGTTGATGCGGGCGGTCGACAAGTTCGAGCACGGCCGGGGCTTCAAGTTCTCGACCTACGCCACCTGGTGGATTCGCCAGGCCATCACCCGAGCTATCGCCGACCAGAGCCGCACGATTCGCTTGCCGGTGCACATGATCGAGACGATGGGCCGCGTGCGCGCCGTCACCCGCGATTTCTTGCAGCAGACCGGCCGCGAGCCGACGGTCGAAGAGACGGCGGCGGCGGCGGGCCTGTCGCTGGAGGAGACGCGCTGCGTGTTGAAAATGACGCGGCAGCCTCTCTCCTTGGACCAACCGGTGGGCGATCACGACGACAGTTTCTTCGGCGAATTCGTGCAGGATCACCGCGAGGTCGACGCCTTGCAGCCCATGACCCAGGATTTGCTCAAGCAGCGTATCGCCGACGTGCTCGAAGGACTCAACTATCGCGAACGCGAGATCCTTCGGTTGCGGTACGGGCTGGCCGACGGGTATTCTTATACGCTAGAGGAAGTGGGGAAAATCTTTTCCGTGACTCGCGAACGCGTTCGCCAAATCGAAGCCAAAGCGGTCCGCAAGCTTCAGCATCCCGTCCGCGCTCGGGGGTTGTTGGGTTTCATGGATGAAGTGGAAATCGCTTGAGGTTTCGCGCAAAGTAGAAGCGGCGCCCTTGCCGCTTTCTGCAACGCGGCAGGGATGCCGCGTCTACGGGCGAGCGGTTTTCGCGGACTTCTTGCAAGCGAGGTGGATCGATGCGGCGCCGAACGATGGTTTTTGACGGGGGGCGAGCCGGCGACTTGTTTTGCGGCGCCGGCGAAGCGGCCGATGCAGCGCGACGGCGAGCGCCGCTCGGCGCGTTAGGTCTGCTGGGCTTAGGTTTGCTCGGCTTATTCTTGCCCGGCGCGCGGGCTGAAGCGGCCGACCGCTACGCCGCGATTCGGCGGGAGATGGTCGACGAGGTCGTGGCAGGCGCCGGCGTGAAGAACCCGCGGGTGCTCGAATCGATGCGCTCGGTTCCGCGGCACGAGTTCGTGCCCGCCGACCAGCGCCGGCAGGCCTATTTCGACATGGCCTTGCCGATCGGCGAGGGCCAGACGATCTCGCCGCCGTTCGTCGTAGCCTCGATGACCGAGTATCTCGATCCGCAGCCGACCGACACGGTGCTGGAAATCGGCACCGGCAGCGGCTACCAATCGGCCGTGCTCAGCGGGCTGGTCAAGGACGTCTACTCGATCGAGATTCAGCGGCCGCTCGGCGAGCGCGCGGCCGAAACGCTCAAGCGGCTGGGCTACGCCAACGTGCACGCGAAGATCGGCGACGGCTACAAGGGCTGGCCCGAGCACGCGCCGTTCGACAAGATCATCGTCACCTGCTCGCCCGAAAAGATTCCCCAGCCCTTGCAAGACCAGTTGCGCGACGGCGGGCGAATGATCGTGCCGGTCGGCGAGCGGTTTAACCAGGTGCTGTACTTGTTCAAGAAGGTCGACGGCAAACTGGAAAAGGAGGCGATTGAAGGCACGATGTTCGTGCCGATGACCGGCACGGCCGAGAGCCTGCGGGAGATCGAGTACGACGCGACCAAACCCGCCTTGCTCAACGGCGGTTTCGAGGAATCGACCGTCATTGCCGGCTCGCCCGACGGTTGGTACTACTTCCGCCAAGGCGCGCTGGAAAAGAGTTCCGAAGCGCCCGAGGGCAATGTGTACGTCAAGTTCACGAACAGCACTCCCGGTCGCTTTGCGCAGGTGTTGCAGGCGTTTGGCGCCGACGGCGGCAAGGTGCAAGAACTCGACGTCAAGCTGTCGGTGCGGGCCCGCGATGTCCGCCCCAACCCACGAAACCCGGCGAAGCAAAAGCCGATTTTGGCCGTGATTTTTTACGATCCCAGCCGGGCCGAGGTCGGTGAGAGCATTCTTGGGCCCTGGACCGGCACGTTCGACTGGACGGAAAAGAAGGGCCGCATCGCCGTGCCCAAGAAAGCCCGGATGGCCGTACTCTACCTGGGCATGCACGGCGCCACCGGCGAGATTTCCTTCGACAACGTGGACGTTCGGCCGGTGACGCCTTAGCCCGGCTTATCGAGCCGCAACCGGATCACGAACCCGGTCATATCGTCGAAGTAGCGCCAGGAGGCGGGGAAGAACACCAGGTAGCGGTTGAAGGTTTGCACGCCGACGAGTTCCAAGGCGCGCTGGCGATTGCGCTCCAGGTTGTCGAACCAGGCGCGCAGCGTCGGCCGGTAGTCGTGAACCGACATCTGGCCGACGCGAAAGCCGGCCGCCTCGCAAGCCCGGACCTGATAGCGAACCGAAGCATTGATCGAGCCGGGAAAGAAAAGCTGGCTCACCACGGCGCTGGCCGGAAACGACTCTTGCAGGCGGCAGAAAAAGTGCTGCACGAGCCGGCCGCCCGGCTTGAGCGCGCCGTACAGCTTTTTCAATAGCGGCGGCGTCTCGCTCGGGCGAACGTGCTCCCAGGCGCCGATCGAATAGATCTTGTCGTAGGTCTCCGGGGGATAGTCGCTGGTGATGAAATCGCGAAACTCGACGTTGAAGCCGTTGTGCGTCTGATTGTAGGCGACCTGCTCTTTCGAGAGCGTATAGCCGAACAGGTTTTCCTTGTCGCCGGTCGCTTGATGGACGCGTTTGAGCATCGGGCCCCAGCCGCAGCCCAGTTCCAGGATTTTTTCGCCCGGCTGAGGATCGATCAGCTTGAGGATGAAGTCGGCCTTGTGCTGTTGCGCGTCTTCCAGCGTGTCGGTCGCCGAGTGGAAATCGGCGCACGAGTAGAACATGTACTTCTTGTCGAGAAACAGCTCGTAAAAGTCGTTCGAGACGTCGTAGTGGGCCGCGATGCCCAGCACGTGATCTTGCCGCCGCTTGGCCGCCAGCAGCGCGCCTCGCAAGAACGTCGGCGGCCAGTTCGTGCGAAGCCAGCGAAACGCGGCAGGCGCGTCGCCGGCCACGTTTCGCCAGGTGGCTTCCGCTTCCAGCGGTTCGGGCGAGCGAATCAAAAAATTCAAATAACCGTAGGCCGGACCATAGATCGCCATTTCGGCCGCGGCCAGCGGCAAGCGTGCAAGCACGTTCATCGGCGCTGTCGACCTCGCTATCTCGAAGAGTACACGATCAGCCAGAATCTAAAACCGGTGTTCCGCCATTTGCCGATCAGCGTAGACGCGACGCCCTCGCCGCTTCGCGCAACGCGGCAAGATGCCGCGTCTACCGCCTAATGCGGCAGGGCGCCGCGCCTATCTCAGCATTCTAAAGTTCGCCCGGCCGGCTTAAAGGGGGGCGCGGAACGTTGTACAGGGAGGGCCGGGCGCCCTCGCCCGGCATAGTACAGGGAGGGCCGGGCGCCCTCGCCCGGCAAGTGATGGACTTATACCTCGGCGAAGCCGCTTTTCGGGCGAGGGCGCCCGAGCCTCCATTGCAGCCGGGCGAGGGCGCCCGGCACTCCATCGAAGCTTGGAAACGCCAAGCCGAGCTGCCACAATGCAAAGAGGCTGCTCGCCGGACGCGGCGCCGGCGGAAGCAGCCTAAACGACGAGAGTTCCGCGCATGCCCGAAAAGTTGACCGATCCCTTGCGAGCCGAGTTCGCGGCGCTCGATCCGGCGAATTCGCAATACGCCACGCAACTGGTCGAGCGGCTGCTGGCGGCCGGTCGGGCGGCCGAGGCCAGCGATCTGCACTTGCAGCCGACGGCCGCAGGGCTCGACGTGCGGTGGCGGATCGACGGCGTGCTCGAACACGTGGCCACGCTGCCGCCGCGAGCCGCGCCCAACGTCATCGCCCGGCTCAAGGTGCTGGCCGAATTGCTCACCTATCGCAACGACACGCCCCAGGAAGGGCGGATCCGCGGCGGCGAAAGCGGCGTCGAGATCCGCGTCAGCACGCTGCCCACCCTGTACGGCGAGAAAGCCGTGGTGCGGCTGTTCGCCGACCGCAACCGTTACGCCGCGCTCGATTCGCTCGGTTTCGATTCCGACATGCTCGCCGCGCTCGGGCGGCTGCTCGCCGAAACCTCGGGCGCCGTGTTGGTCACCGGCCCGGCCGGCAGCGGCAAGACGACCACGCTGTATGCTTGCCTGCGCGAGATCGCGGCCCAATCGGCCGGCGGCCGCAGCCTGGCTTCGCTCGAAGACCCGATCGAATCGGCGGTGAGCGGCGTGGCCCAATCGCAAGTCAATCCAGCCATCGGCTTCGATCTGAGCGCCGGGCTGCGGTTTCTGCTGCGGCAGGATCCCGAAGTCATCATGGTCGGCGAAATCCGCGACGCCGCCACCGCCGAGGTGGCCTTTCAGGCGTCGCTCACCGGGCACCTGGTGCTGAGCTCGTTCCATGCCGGCGGCGCTGCCGGGGCGATCAGCCGGCTGTCCGACATGGGCATCGCCCCGTACCTGTTGCGGAGCGGTATCCTGGCGATCGTTTCGCAGCGGCTGGTCAGAAAGCTTTGCCGCTGCGCCCGTCCGGCGGCGGCGCCCGAGGCGCTATTGGGTCTGCCGGTCGAGCGGGCCTGGCTGCCGGCCGGATGCGCGGAGTGCCGCGGCAGCGGCTATCAAGGCCGCGCCGTAGTAGCCGAAATGCTATTGGCCGAGGCCAGCGAACTGGGCCGGGCGATTCTCTCGCGCAGCGATAAGACGCAGCTCGAACAATTGGCCGTCCGTGGCGGCATGATTCCGCTGCGCGAGCGCGCCTGCCAGGCGGTCGCCGCCGGCATCACCAGCCCGGCCGAGGTGCGGCGCGTGCTGGGCTTGGGCGACGTCCGCGATGAATAGCGCGGGCCGGTCGCGTCGCCAGGAATGACCTGGAAAAACATCTAAATTCAAAGCCCGGTTTTTTCGCGCAGGCGCGGTTGCGAGCCGTTAGAATCGACACTCGTGGAAAAATGTTCCTCAGCGATGGACGCCTGCGGAAGGCGGTTCGAAGTGGCGGCTCCGGCCTCTCAGCCCAAATCTACAATTTCGCTCGACGACCTCGCCGCATTGAACGATGAAATCGCGGCGCTGGTGCGCGCCGGCGTGCCGTTGGAAAGCGGCTTGCTGGGTCTCGGCGCCGATCTGCCGGGCCGGCTGGGCCGCACGGTCGAGTCATTGGGCCAACGGATGTCGCGCGGGCAAACGCTCGTCGAGGCGCTCGAAGCCGAGCGGCCGCACCTTCCCCGGCTCTATGCAGCGGTCGTCGCCGCCGGGGTGCGTTCAGGCCGCTTAGGCGCCGCGCTCGAAGGGCTGGCCATTACGGCCCGGCAAATGATCGAGCTGCGGGCGATGGCGGGCGCCGCGCTGGTCTATCCATTGATCGTGGTCTCGCTGGCCTATGCGCTGTGGATCGGCTTCGTGCTCTGGATCGCACCGGCCGTCGAACCCGGCTATCGCTCGTTCGAGGCGCCGTCGGCCGATTGGTTGCGGCGCTTCGCCGAGAGCGGAGCGACGGTCGCTTACTGGGGCCCCGCCATTCCGCTGGCGGTGCTGATTGCGCTGGCCGTCTGGTGGCGGCAGTCGGGCCAGGCGCTCACAGTGCATTCCCAAAGCGCCGGCCGGTTCTTTGGCTGGGTTCCGGGGCTGCGCCGGCTGTTGTTCTGGTCGCAAGCCGGCGCGTTCGCCGATGTCATGGCGCTGCTGATCGAGCAGGAAGTTCCGTTCGACGAAGCCATCGTGCTGGCCGCCGAAGCCAGCGGCGGCTCGAAACTTTGCGACGAAGCGCAGCGGGTGGCCGGCGCCGTGCGCGAAGGCCGCGCGCTGGGCGATTGTTTGGCCTTGGCGCCGAGCTTTCCGCCGCTCTTGGCCTGGCTGATCCAGACCGGCCAGCAGCGCGGCACGCTGGCGCTGGCCTTGCGCCATTCGGCCGAAACCTACCGCCAGCGCGCCCGGCAGCGCGGCGACGCGACGCGGCTCTTCTTGCCGATCGTGCTCACCGCCGTCGTCGGGGGCGGAACCGTTTTGCTGTATGCCGTGTTGTTATTCTGGCCCTGGATTTCGCTGTTGAATTCGATCAGCGAGTGGTAACCGTTCATGCCGACGTATCGCTACGAAGCTCAAGACCGCGATGACCGTCGCACCAGCGGCGAAGTCGAGGCCAACGACCGCGAGCAAGCTTTGCTGCGGCTGGCGGGCGAGGGCTTGCGTTCGATCCGCTTGTCGGAAGCAAGCGCTGAGCTTCCGCCGCAAGGCGCAGCTTCGGCCCGAGCGACGCTGTCGACGGCTGAAACGACCGACCTCGCCGAACTGCTGGGGATGCTGACCGACTCGAGCTTGCCGCTCGATGCGGGGTTGAAGGCCGCTGCGGACGAACTGCCGCCCGGCCGTTTGTCGCGGGCGCTGGCGGCGATCTCGAACGCCCTGCGGCAAGGCGCGCCCTTGCACGAAGCGCTGGCCAGCGAAGCCCAGCGGTTTCCCTTGCACCTGCGGGCCTTGGTGCTGGCCGGGTTGCACTCGGGACGGCTGGGCATGGTGCTCGAAGAGTTCGTCAGTCTCGAGCGCCGCGCGGCGCTGTTGCGGCGCCAGGTCGCGCTCAGCCTGGCCTATCCGGCGCTGCTGTTGACGTTGCTGTTGGGCCTCGGCGCGTACTTCGGTCTGGTCGTGGTCCCCGGCATGGCCCGCGTCTTTGACGATTTCGACGCCGACTTGCCGGTGCAAACGGTGATCCTCATCGAACTTTCCAACGGCGGGTTTTACCTGCAGATCGCGGCGTTGCTGACGCTGCTGGCCCTGTGGCTGATCGTTTGGCTGACGACCGATCTCGCCGAACTGCGCAGCATTCTCAAGGCGGCGCCGCTGGTCGGACCGATCGCCCGCTGGGCCTCGCTGGCTCGCTTTGCGCGGCTCTTGGCGCTGCTCGTCGAAAACCGGCTGGAGCTGGCCGAATCGCTGCGACTGGCCGGCGCCGGCAGCCGCGATTACGAATTGCTGGTCGCTTGCCGGCACGCGGCGCAAAGGGTCGAGGCCGGCAGCGCGCTGCGCGAGGCAATCGACAAATCGCCCGCCTTTACCAAAAGTTTCGGCCCGATCGTCGAGTGGGGGCAGCGCGCGACGGCCTTGCCCGAGGCCTTGCGAACCGCCAGCGAGATGTTCGAAGGCCGCGTGCAGGCGCAATTAGCCTTTCTGCGAATGGTCTTTCCGACGCTCACCTTGTTGTTGGTGCTGTGGGGCGTGCTGTTTTTGATCTCGGCGTTGATGCTGCCGATGATCAACTTGCTTGAGAAGCTGACGTGAGGTTGAGATGAACGGCATCGCGTCGGCGCAAAGTTCACCGGGGTTGGTTCTGCTCGGCATCGCCGCGCTCGTGGCCGTGCGGTTTTTCTATTTCGATCGCTCGGACGAACCAGAGGACTTCCTGCACTTGGCGATGAGCGTCGTCGGTCGCACGATGATCGCGATCGGCCTGATGGAAGGCTGCCTGCTGTTGCTCAGTTGGTTCACGCTGATTTTGTTAGCGGCGGGCGTCTGCGTGGCGATCGTCGCCGACTGGCGTTACCAGGCCAGCCGTCGCGCCGCGCTGTTGGTGGCGATGAGCTCCGCAGCGCAGAAGTTCATGCCGCTGGCGCCGGCCGTCGAAGCCTTCGCCGACGAATGGCGGGGCGGTTTCCGACGCCGCGCGCGGCGGCTGGCGAATTCGCTGGCGGCCGGAACGCCGCTCTCGCAGGCTCTGCGCCAGACGCGCGGCCTGATCTCGCCGAAGGCCCTCTCGGTCATCGAAGCCGGCGAAGAGGCGGGCGTGCTGAGCGCCGCGATCGGCGAGGCCGCCCGGCTGTCGCTGCCGCGCGAATCGCTCAGTAAGGCCGCGTTGCCGCTCTGGTATCTGATCGACATGCTGCTCGTCGCCGGCGCCGTAATCATGTTTCTGCTCGTCAAAATCATCCCGGCGTTTATCAAAATTTTCAGCGATTTCGACGCGGAACTGCCGGCGGCGACGATTGTGCTGGTGCAGTTTTTCGACTTCTTCGCGAATTACTTTTACGTCGCGTTCCCGATGCTTTTGCCGTTCTTGCTGGCGGCGGCTCACTTCGCCTTGCGCTATTTCGGCCTGTCGACTTGGGATCCGCCGCTCGTCGCCGCCGTAACGCGGAGATTGGACATCGTGTCCGTGCTGCGGTTGCTGGCGGTGACCGCGGAAGCCGGTCGCCCGCTCGAACCGGCCTTGGCCGTATTCGCCCGAAACTTTCCCAACCCCTCGCTGCGGCGCCGGTTGCGGCGCGTGAAGGCGGATGTCGACCAAGGCGCCGACTGCTGGGAAAGTTTTCGCGACCACGGATTGCTTCGCCCTCAGGAAACGGCCATGCTGAAGAGTGCGGCGCGCGTCGGCAATCTGCCTTGGCTGCTGGGCCTGTCGGCGGCGGGCATCGAACGAAAATTCGCCTATCGCTTGCAAGTCCTGTCGCAATTCTTGCTGCCCGCCGCGGTGCTGGCGATCGGCGCGCTGGTGTTCTGCATCGTCGTGGGGCTGTTCATGCCGTTGATATCGTTGATCGAGAGGCTGACATGAACGTTCGACGCCATTCGTACGTAGGTCGGGCTTTCCAGCCTGACAAGCGTCGGGCTGGAAAGCCTGACCTACGTCGCGGTTTGACCATGGTAGAGCTTTGCGCGACCTGTGCGCTGCTGGCCACGGCGATTCCATTGACGGTCGCTGCACTTGGCGCCGTGGCGCAGCAGCGAAGCGGCGTCGAATTGCGGCAACGGGCGATCGAAACCGCCGACAACCTGCTGGAGCGCCTCTCAGCCGAACCGTGGGATCGATTGTCGCCGGACCGCCTGGCGGAATTCGCTCTGGCGGCGGCGGCCGAGCAGGCTTTGCCCGATGGCGAACTGAAGCTCGCTCTCGCCCGGTTCCCCCGCCGGCCAGGGCCGCCCGGCGAGCCCGCGGCCAAACGCATCGACCTGGAGTTGTCTTGGCGCGCGAGCGCCGCGCGGGTTCGCAATCGCGTGCGGCTGAGCGGCTGGGTTTTTCGAGAGGCGGCGCCATGAAAAGGCGAGCCGGTTACTGCCTGGTCGAAGCGATGGTCGCAATCAGCATCTCTTCGGTGCTGGCGAGCCTGGCCTTGGGATTGATCGGGGCCTTGGTCCGGGCCGACCACAGCGGGCGAAGGCATTTGCGCGAAACGCAGTCGCTGGCCCGGCTGGCCCGCCAATTCCGCGACGACGTCGCCTCGGCCGACGCCGTTACGCTGGCGGATGATTCGGCGCAGCTCGAATTGCGCCTCGCGGGCGGACGCGCGGCGGTCTATACGACCGAACCGGGCCGTGCGACGCGCGAAGAACTCGCCGACGGCGCGCGGCAGCGCCACGAGAGCTTCGTCCTGCCGGAAGCGTCGCGGCTGGCGCTGGAGATCGACCGAGACCGGCAACCGGCGATGGCCCGGCTGTCGCTGGTCAGACTTTCGCTGGTCCTCGCAAGCGACGCTGACAAGTCGGCCGGCGCGAAGGGCGCCCGCGCTGGCTGGCGCGTCGAAGCGGCCGTCGGTCGGGCGTTGCGACTGGCCGGCAAGCCGACCGAGGGCGGCGCAAAATCATCGCCAGCGTCCGAGGAGAATCGACCATGAATCGCCAATCGCAAAATCGTCGCGGCGCCGTGTTGGTGATCGCGCTGGTCGCGATCACGATTTTCGCGATGGTCGGCGGCGCATTGGTCCGCCTGGCCGTGATGGAACGCAAGACGGTCGACGGTCAGCAGCGCCAGCGGCAAGCGCGCCGGCTGGCCGAGGCCGGCGTCGCTCGGGCCGCCGCGCGGCTGGCAAGCGATCCGGCCTATCGAGGCGAAACCTGGTCGCTCGCGGGCGCCGAAGCCGTGGCGGGTCAACCGGCGCAGGTGACGATCGAAGTCAACGAGGTTCCTGAAAAGCCCGGCTGGCGCCGCATCACGGCGGCGGCCGACTATCCGAGCGATGCGGCGGCGCGGGCGCGCGAGAGACAAGTCTTGGAATTCGAAGTAAGCATCGAGGATTAAATGAATTCCATATACTGCAGCAGGGTGCCTGGCGGCAGAGCGAAGCGATGCCCCAGCGACCTGGGGCTTCGCCCAGGCTCAGCCCCAGGCACCCACGCGCGAGAGACAAGTCTTGGAATTCGAAGCAAGCGACAGCGGAGGCGCGCGATGAGACGAATAAGAACGGTCCGATCCGAGGGCGTCGGGCGAGCCACAGCCGCGTTCACCCTGGTCGAACTGCTGGTGGTGATCGCGATCATCGGCGTGCTGGTGGCGCTCATGCTGCCCGCGGTGCAAGCCGCGCGCGAGGCCGCACGTCGCATTCAATGCGTGAATAACCTCTCGCAACTGGCCTTGGCCGCGCAGCAATACGAGTCGGCCCAAGAGTCGCTGCCGCCGGGCGTGCTCGAGGCCGCCGGGCCGATCCAGAACGTCGCACAAGGGCAGCACGTGAGCTGGCTGGCTCATTTGCTGCCGCACCTCGATCAGCAAAACGCCTACGATCGGCTCGATTTCGCCGCCGGCGCCTATGCAGCGAAAAACGCTGCGCTGCGCAATTGGGGCGCCAACACGTTTCTTTGCCCGTCCGATTCCGGGGGGCCTTCGCTGGCGCCCCTGGGGGTGAGCAATTACGCCGGCTGTCACCACGACGTCGAGGCGCCGATCGACGCCGACAATCACGGCTTGCTGTTTCTCAATAGCGGCGTGCGATATCGCGACATCGCCGACGGCAGTTCGCAAACCGTCCTGTTCGGCGAGAAGCTCGTGACGATGCTCGATCTGGGCTGGCTCTCCGGCACGCGCTCGACGCTGCGCAACACGGGCACGTCGATCAACGGCAGTTCGATCACCGGCGGCATCCTGGCGCTGATCGGAGACGGCGCCGAAATCTTGCCCGGCTATGCGCCGCCCGCCCCCGGCGCCGCGCCGGCCAAGCCGACGTTGGTCGTCGGCGGCTTCGAAAGCCGGCACCCGGGCGGCGGAGGGTTCGCCTTCGCCGACGGATCGGTGCGGTTCATGAGCGAATCGACGAACCCGCAGTTGCTCAAGCAACTCGGCCATCGCGCCGACGGCCAACTGCTCGACGAGCGAGGGTATTGAACGTGAAGGCGCCGCGGATTCGATCGCACGTTAGGCAAGCCGCGGCCGCAAGCCGCCGGGCGCATACGCGCGCCGGTTTTACCCTGATCGAATTGTTCGTGGTGATCGGCATCATCGGCGTCTTGATTGCCGTGTTGCTGCCGGCGGTGCAAGCGGCCCGCGAGCAGGCGCGGCGGCGCCAGTGTGCGAACAATCTCGGCCAACTGGCGCTGGCCATTGAAAGCTATGAAGCTTGCCACGAGCGCCTTCCGCCGGGAACGCTCGAACCCGCCGGGCCGATCCGCAGCCGCGCCGTCGGCAATCATCTCTCGTGGGTCGCGCAAATCTTGCCATTCTTCGAAGAAGCGAATGTCTATCGCCATCTCGACTTTTCGGCGGGCGCCTATCATGCCAAAAACTCGCAGGCGCGGCGGCGTTACCTTGCGATGCTGAGTTGCCCCAGCGAGGCCGCTTCGCATGCAGGCACAAGCAGCTATGCCGGCTGCCACCACGACGTCGAGGCGCCGATCGACGTCGACAATCGCGGCGTGCTGTTTCTCAACAGCCGCGTTCGCTATCGGGATATCCGCGATGGCCGCTCGCAAACCATCTTGCTCGGCGAAAAACTCATCAAAGAAGGCGACTTGGGCTGGCTCTCCGGCACGCGCGCCACGCTGCGCAACACGGGCACGCCGATCAACGCCAGTTCGGCGCCAGGCGGACCGCTGGCCGACATGCAAGCCGTCGCGACGGCCGGCACGATCGTCGTGACGGGCCCGGATGAGGAAAAGCTGCCCGAGCGCTCGCCGCTGCCCGACAGCCGGGCGACCATGCCGTGGGTTTACGCCGAAGACATTTATTTCGACGATGCGACCGAGTTTCAACCGGCCTCCCGCGGAGGCGCGCCGCCGGCGCTGGTCGTCGGCGGCTTCGAGAGCGTGCATGCGGGCGATGGGGCCCAGTTCGCTTTCGGCGACGGCTCGGTGCGGTACTTGACGGACGCCATCGACCTGCAAGTCTATCAGTGGCTGGGCCACCGCGCCGACGGCCAGGTGATCGACGCCCGAACGCCCTAACGATTCAGCCGAGGAGTTTGTTTTCGTGGCCGAGCATGCCTTCATGGACGAATACGTCCGGGAGCCGCCTCCCCCGCCGCGCGGCTACTCGCTGGCCGCGCTATTTCTGTTGGTCACGACGGCGGGTATCGTGGCCGCGCTGGCGCGCAGCGCGTCGATGCAAATCAACTGGAAAATCGACGCCGGACTCGTCGTCCATGCCGGCCTGGGCTTTTTCGTCGGCGCCGTCGTCGGCTCGATCACGGCCCAATCCTATCCTCGACGGCTGATCGGCCAACTGCTCGGCGCCGCCGTCGGCGGCCTTACGGGCGGCGTCTGCGCCGCGGTCGCTGCCGCCGGCGCCAGCTCTTGGCTGTATCTGATCGGGAGCCTGGGCCTGATCGGCATGGGCGCCCTGGCGCGATTCGGGCAACGTCGCCGCGGCCGATAGCCTTTGCCGTCCCTCTGAAGCTCAAACCGCGGCGCCCGAGGCCGCCGCCCGATTCGAGTTTGCCGCCGACGCCGCGTTTGCCGCGCGGGCAGTTTGGCGAAGCTGCGTCAAGTGAGACGGGCTCCCCGTATTCTGTGGGGTTCTCGGGTTTTTTGGACGATGCACAGAATGTCGCGTGAAATTTCAGTCCAACCAAACTTGTCGTTAAATCGGGTCCCATTGAGGGAGAGGAGAAAGGCGTGAGGAACTTCATCTGGAAGACCGCGGCGGCGTTGGCGATCGGATGGATGGCGACTCCCGCGGCCGCTCAACAGTCGGCGTCGCGCATCGTCGCGCCTCCTTTCCAAGTCGAGCAAGCCCCGGTGGCCACGCCCGCCAGCCTGGCGGGGTATCGTTACGGTTACGTCGGCGTTCCGACCGCCTATCGGGCCAATGCCCAAGCGGCGCAGGAAACCTACGTCGGCTATCTCGTCGAGGAGGAGCCTGCCGCCGCCGCGGGCGACGTAGCCAACCCGATCGATGCGACGGCGAAGTCCGGCTCGTGCGGGAGCTGCGGCGCCGCCGCGGGCTGCAACACCGGCTGCAACACCTGCTGCGACCCGTTCTGGGCGCATCGTTCGGGGGCGTTTTTCGACTTCTTGTATCTGCGGCCTCGCAACGCCGACGTGGCCTATGCCTTGCCTCGCAACGGCGTCGATCCCGCCACCGCCGTGCCTTACGGCGCCGTGGCTACGGCCAACCCGAATTTCGGGGCCGGCTTCCGCCTCGGCTCCACCTATGCCATCGACCGTTGCTCGAGCCTCCAATTGACTTACACCTACTTCCAAAGCAATGCCAACGGCTCGGCCTTCACGAACCCGCCGTTGAGCATGCACTCGTTGGTCACCGATCCGCACACCTACACCGCGGCCTCGGACAGTCTGGCTTCGCTGTCTCGCTATCACATCGGCTTCCAACTGGTCGATCTCGACTATCGCCGGCTGATCGCGGCGGGCAACAACTGGTCGGTGAACTACGCCGTGGGCACGCGTTACGCTCACCTTTCGCAATTGTTCCGCGAGTCGCAACCGATCGGCCCGGGCCAAACCAACGTCGGCTCGAACATCAACTTCGACGGCGCCGGCGCCCGCGCGGGCTTGATGGGCAAGCGCAAGGCGGCCAACAGCGGCTTGATGATGTACGGCAAGGGCTTCGTCGATATCCTGGCGGGCAATTTCCGCTCGAACTATCTGCAGGTGAACAACTTCCAGCAGACGCAAGTCTGGACCAGTTGGAAAGACTTCCGCCCGGTGCCGATCTTGGAATTCGAACTCGGCGCCGGCTGGCAAAGCGCCGACGGCCGCTTCCAGTTCCGCGGCGGATATTACTTCGCGTCCTGGTTCAACACGGTCTCGACCTCGAACTACGTTCAGGCCGTACAGACCAACAACTACGTCAACATCGGCAACGCCATCACCTTCGACGGCCTGGTGCTTCGCGGCCAGTACAACTGGTAAGGCTCGCAATGATGGAGGGCCGGGCGCCCTCGCCCGGCTCGCGTCCAATCATGGAGGGCCGGGCGCCCTCGCCCGGCTTCCGTCGCGAGCGCTCCGCTGCGCTTCAAGTCGCGGCGTCGGCCGGCGGTTCGCCCAGCTTCTCGCGCACTTGTTCCCAGGCGTGACGGATCGTCTGATCGGCGGCGGCCTTCACCAGCCCGCTGGGCACGGAGGCCAGCAGCCCGGTCACGCGCTCGACGTCGGCTTGCCAGTTCAGCCGCGAACCGGTTCCCTCGGGCGTGATCTGCATCCGCGACGCGACTTGCATCGAGGCGCCGATGCCCTGGGCGACGATGCTCATGGCCGCTACAACGGGCGGGTTCCGTTCGGTCAGCGTAATCGTCAGCTTCAGCGTGCCGCGGAGAAACGAGGAGCCCGGCTTGACTGCGCACTTCAAGGTCCGCTCGTCGACCTTTTCCGCGGAGATCAGATTGGGGATGTTCGCGGCCAAGACATCGAGATTGGACAGCGCGTCGAACAGTCGCGCCGGTTCTGCTGCGAACCGCTCCTCTCCGCCAAATGCCGTCACGCTCGCCGCCTCATTAGTCGTCGCTCTGCTTGGCTTTCTTCTTTCTTGCCGTCCTGGCCCTGGCGGCGCCTTTCTTCTTGCCCGGAGCGGTGAGCGGCTTGACGAGCGTGATTTCGACCTTTTCCGCGAGCACCTGACCTGGCACGGCGCCCTCGGCCACCTTCTGGAATTCGCGCAGCAGCTTGCCGGTGACCTTGATTTCGTCCCCTTCCCGGGCAATCGTGTATGTGTTGACGTCGACCGTGATTTTGCAGTCTTCGGCCACTTCGGCCCTGATCGCCTTATTGGCGACGACCATCAATTGGTTGTTCTTGAACGAGCGGATCTGCCCGACCACGAGCCAGGAGACCGGTCCTTCTTTCTCCGCCTCCTTCAGGGTTTGGCCGGGTTGCAGGTCGGGCTGGGCGCCGATCTCATTCGTATCCGGCGTCCGTTCGACGACGGCCAGCTCTTTGATCTTCTCTTCGACTTGTCCCTTGCCGGTGATGACCGCCGTAAACCGCACCAGCAGGCCCGGCGCCAAGAACCCCGGCTCGGCGGTCCCCGTCACGGTGAACTTGGTCTTCTGGTCGAAGCCGACGATCATCGTCTTGCCGTCGGCGTCGGTGAATTGAATCCCTTGAGGGGCGACCTCGGCGATTTGTCCTTTTCCGTCGTAGGGCGGGGGCGGGTTGTTCTTGAACTGCCCCAATTTGAATTGTCCGAGTCCCTGGGCGAACGACGGAGTTTGCCAGGCGGCCAGCACGAAGGCGGCCAACAACGGCGCGACGAGCAAAGGGCGGTGCGACATGAATTACGGCCTCCAGAGTTCCGCGGGGGACGAGCGTTGCCAGATGGAAGGGATGGAGCCACGAGCGACTGCCAACCATCCACAAAATATCAGGTTTGCCTCAAATCCGCCAACGTTTTCCCCCCGGTTGCCAGAATGCAAGCGGCCCGCGACAATTGGGCGCATGCCGGCCGCGGCCTCACCGCCTCCGGGCAGGAAGCTTCGATTCCGGCGACCGACTCTATGTCTCCGACGAGCCACCCCTCAAGCGACTCGAACTGTATGTCCGCCGAAATAACGCCCGTCACCGTCCCCAAATTCGTGGCCATGAAGGGGGCCGGCCGCAAAATCAGCATGCTCACCGCCTACGACTACACGCTGGCCGGGCTGCTCGACGAGGCGGGGGTCGACGCGATCCTGGTCGGCGACAGCATGTCGATGGTCGTGCAGGGACATGAGACCACCTTGCCGGTCACGCTCGACGAGATGATCTATCACGCCGAAATGGTGGGTCGCGCCGTGCGGCGCGCGCTGACCGTCGTCGATTTGCCGTTTCCGGGCGGTCACCTGGGCGCGTATCACGCCATCGAGAGCTCCGGCCGCATTTTGAAAGAGACGGGTTGCCAGGCCGTCAAGCTCGAAGGGGGCGCCGAGCAGGCCGAAGTCATCCAGGCGCTCGTCTCGGCCGGCATCCCGGTGATGGCCCATTGCGGGCTACGGCCGCAAAGCGTTCACGTGCTGGGCGGCTACAAGGTGCAACGCGACGAAGAGCGGTTGGTTAACGATGCTCGGACGGCCGAAGCGGCCGGGGCCTTCGCCGTGCTGTTGGAGTGCATCCCCGCCGAGTTGGCCGGGCGGATCACCCAGTCGCTCGCCGTGCCGACGATCGGCATCGGCGCCGGGGCCGGCTGCGACGGGCAAGTGCTGGTGACGCACGACATGCTCGGCCTGACATCCGGCTACGTGCCGCGGTTCGTCAAGCCTTATGCCAACCTGCGCGGCGCGATCGGCGACGCCGTCGCCCGCTATTGCCAGGAAGTCCGCGACGGCGCCTTTCCCGACGAGGCGAGAACCTTTAAGTAAGGTCGGAAGTCGCCATGAATCGCCTCGCCCAAGAGACCAGCCCGTATTTGTTGCAGCACGCGAACAACCCGGTGGATTGGTTTCCCTGGGGCCCCGAGGCGCACGAGCGGGCGAAGCGCGAGGTGAAGCCGATCTTTCTGTCGATCGGCTATTCGGCCTGCCACTGGTGCCACGTGATGGAGCACGAAAGCTTCGAGAACCAATCGCTGGCGAAGCAGATGAACGAGAGCTTCGTGTGCATCAAGGTCGACCGCGAGGAGCGGCCCGATCTGGACCAGATTTATATGAACGCGGTGCAGATCATGACCGGCCGCGGCGGCTGGCCGATGTCGGTGTTTCTAACGCCCGACTTAAAGCCGTTCTATGGCGGCACGTATTGGCCGCCGCACGGCCGGATGGGCATGCCGGGCTTCGACCAGGTGCTTACGGCGGTGGCCGACGCCTGGCAGCATCGCCGCACGCAAGTCTACGACCAGGCCGGCGACCTGACGGCCGAGTTGGAGCGCGCCGCCAGCCAGGCCCATGCGCCGGGCGAGCTTTCGCTGCAACCCTTGAAGCGCGCGGAAACGGCGCTCGAGCGGATTTTCGACCACCAGCACGGCGGCTTCGGCGGGGCGCCGAAGTTTCCGCACCCGATGGATCTGCGGGTGCTGTTGCGGCGTTGGCGGCGCGAACCGCGCGACGAATTGCTCTCGCTCGTCACGCTCACGCTCGACAAGATGGCGGCCGGCGGCATCTACGACCAGTTGGGCGGCGGGTTTCATCGCTACAGCGTCGACGAACGCTGGCTCGTGCCCCACTTCGAAAAGATGCTCTACGACAACGCACTGTTGGCCCAGTGCTATGTCGAGGCCTATCAAGCGACCGGCGAGGCCGACTACGCCCGCGTGGCGCGGGAGACGTGCGATTACGTGCTGCGCGAAATGACCGGCCCTGAAGGCGGCTTTTTCAGCACGCAGGACGCCGACAGCGAAGGCGAAGAAGGCAAGTTCTACGTCTGGACGCCCGCCGAGATCGAAGCGGTGCTCGGCGCCGAAGCGGCGAAGACCTTTTGCTACGTCTACGACGTCAGCGACGCCGGGAACTTCGAAGGCCGCAACATTCCGAACCTGCCCAAGACGCTCGAACAGTGTGCAAAGATTCTCGGGCGCGAGCCGGCCGATCTGGCCGCGGAACTGGCTGCCGGCCGCCAAAAGCTGCTGGCCGTGCGCAGTGCGCGCGTCTGGCCGGGCTTGGACGACAAGGTGCTCGTGAACTGGAACGGGCTGATGATCGACGCCTTGGCCCAAGCGGCCGGCGCGCTCGACCAGCCGCGCTATCTGGCGGCCGCCACGAAAGCCGCCGATTTTCTGTGGAGCCAAATGCGCCGCGACGACGGCCGGCTGCTGCACTCCTGGCGGCAAGGGCAGGCCCGCTTCGACGCCTTCCTCGACGACTATGCCAGTCTGGCCAACGCCTTCGTCTCGCTCTACGAAGCGGGCTTCGACGAACGCTGGATCGAGCGGGCGGCGTCGCTGGCCGACGTCGTGCTCGAAGAATTCTCCGACTCGGAGCAAGGCGGATTTTTCTATACGGCCGCCGATCAGGAAGCCTTGATCACGCGGCAAAAGGACTCGCAAGATAGCTCCGTCCCCAGCGGCAATGCGCTGGCCGCGACGTTGCTCGCGCGGCTGGGCAAGTTCTGCGGCCGCAACGACTATCTCGAAGCCGCGCGGCTCACGCTGGCCTCGTTCACTTCGTTGATCCAGCGCCACCCGACCGCCGCGGGCCAGATGCTCATCGCTCTCGACTTCTTGCTTGGCCCCACGCCCGAACTGGTGCTGCTGGGCGCCGAAGACGATCGAGCGACGGCCGAAGTCCTGGCCGCCTTGCGACGGCGCTATTTGCCCAACCGGGTGCTGGCTCTTCGTCCCGTCGCCCATCCGTCGGCCGCGCTCGACGAGCTATTCGCCGGCAAGACCCCTTTCGCCGCCGGCCCGACGCTGTTTGCCTGCGAGAATCTTGCTTGCCAGGAGCCCGCCGTCGGGAAGGAGGCGGCGTTGGCGGCGCTGGAGCGGCTGTGAGAGAGATTTTCGATTTTGGATTTTGGATTGCGTATTGCCGGACATGCCTGTTCTGACTACTGCAATGTCACGGCTTAGTTTCAGTGTCAACTGACTTGAGCCTTTGTCGGGCATCATTCGTCTGCAAACAAGCGGGTGCAGCGAGCCACGGATGTAACACGGATCGAACACGGATAAAACGAAATGCGATTGACCTTCGGCTGAAGGAAAGTGGCGATCAAAGGCACGGTTCCGAATTTCTAATCCGTGGTCGATCCGTGTTACATCCGTGGCCAAATTCTGTCGGAATTCGCTAATCGAGGCGAATGTCCTAAACCCAATTCATTGTTCTGACGAAACACTAGCTTGCTGACGCCCGACGCCTGCCCGCCGACGCCTGCCCATCCATGTCCAACCCAACGCAACGCCAGATCCTTGTCATCGGCGCCGGCATGGCCGGTCTGGCGGCGGCGCGAACTTTGACGGCGGCCGGTTTCGACGTGCTGGTGCTGGAAGGTCGCCAGCGGCTGGGCGGGCGGATTTGGACCGATCGCTCGTTTCCCGGCGCGGTCGATCTGGGCGCCTCGTGGATTGAGTCCAAGCAGCTCAATCCGCTGGCGCCGCTGGCCCGGCGGTGGAAGATTCCGACGAGTTATACCGATTTCGAGTCGACCGCGCTCTACGATTACGACGGCCGGCGACTGCGAGCGGACCGGGTCGCGGCCGTGAGTAAGCAGTACGAGCGCTTGATGCTCGATGCGCAATCGCAAAACTTGCCCGCTGGGGTTTCGGTCGCCGACGTTTTGAACCGGATGCTGCGGCGGCCCGGCATCGACCAGCAAGAACGCCGCATTTGGCAGTGGGCGATGGGCGCCCAGGCCAGCGAGTACGGCGCCGACCTGGCCGATCTGTCGCTCAACCATTTCGACGAACATTACGAAATGGAGTGGGACGACTACCTGGTCGTCGGCGGCTACGACCGGCTGGTCGAGCGGATGGCCGCGGGGCTCGACGTGCGACTCGGCCAGAAGGTCGAGCGCATCGAATACGAAGACCGGCAGGTGCGCGTGGTCCTCGCCGCGGGCGAAACGGTTTCCGCCGAGCGGGCGCTCGTCACGCTGCCACTGGGCGTGCTTCAGGCCGGCAGCGTGCAATTTTCGCCCGAGCTGCCCGACTGGAAACTCGCCGCGATCGCGCGGCTGGCGATGGGCGTGGTCAATAAGCTCGTGCTCGGCTATCCGCGGCGGTTCTGGCCCGCCAAGCCGCACTTTTTGGGCTACGCGGCCCGCGATGGCAACGGCGAACTGGCGCAGATCGTCAATCTTGCGGCGGCCACCGGTCAGAACGTGCTGGCGATCCACTTCGTTGGAGGCCGTGCGAAAGAGTTGGAGCAGGAATCCGACGAACGCGCGGTCGCCGGCGCCCAGCGAATTTTGCGGATCATGTTCGGCGCGGAGATTCCCGAGCCCGATGTCGTGCGCGTCACTCGCTGGGGGCAAGACCCGTTTGCGCTGGGCGCCTACTCCTACGCCCCTCCCGGCGCCAGCGGCGAGAACCGCGACCGGCTCGCCGCGCCGCTCGGCGAGCGCTTATTCTTCGCCGGCGAAGCCACGCACCGGCGTTTCCCCTCGACGGCGCATGGGGCGTATCTGTCGGGCGTGCGGGAAGCGGAGCGGTTACAGCGTCCGAGGTCGGAAGTCGGAGTCGGAAACCGAGAGCCTTAGATTTACGTGGCTCGGTTTTTCACGCAGTGATATAATTCATATATGTCCACAGTCAACTATCTCGACCGCTTTCTGGAGCCGATGACCGAGGCGTTTACGCCGCAGGTCGCTCAAAAGCTCGTCGAACTTCGGGCAGACCCTGAACTCCAGGCTCATATCGATGCCTTGGCCGACAAGGCCAATGCCGACACACTGACGCCCGAGGAAGATCGCGACTACAAGAGCTACATCGAGGCGGCCGATATCATCGGCGTCATTCAAGCGAAAGCGCGCCGCTATCTGGCCGCGCAATCGGGATGATATGGACGAGGGGCTGCGCAAGCTCGTCTGGCATCGAGCCCACGACCGGTGCGAGTACTGCTTGATTCCCCAAGTTGGAAGCTTCGAAGCTTGACGGTAAAAGTTATCGCAGGGGGCTCTCGCCCGACCCTACGGTTTTGCTTCGGGTGCGATCTCGAACTGCTGCATGCGTTTCGATTCGTGCGTTTCGAGCTGGCCGTCAAGGTTGCGCACGACGAGTGCGGCGGCGCCGGGCGTTTGCTCGATCAGCTTCAAGCCTTGCTCGGGCCCCAGTACGCTGACGGCCGTCGCCAGGCTGTCGGCCGTGATGCAGGCGGGCGCGACGACGGTCACGCTGCTCTGATCGGTCAGGCCGATGCCGGTGCGCGGGTCGACGATGTGCGAATATCGCCGGCCCTCGATTGCGACGTGCTGAAAGGCATCGCCCGAAACCGTGAGCGCCGCGTTGCGCAAAGCCACGTAGCGCGTCGGCGGACCGGATGGCGTCGTCGGGGCGATGCCGATTCTCCAGGCGTTGCGCCCGGGGGGCGGCTCGCCGGCCAGAATGTCGCCGCTGATGTCGATCAACACGCGCTCGACGCCGTGACCTTTGATTACCTTCAGGGCCTCGTCGGCGGCGTAACCGGCGGCGATTCCGCCCAGGTCGAGCCGCATGCCGGCGGCGAGCAATTCGGCCGTACGCCGTTTTTCGTCGAGTCTCAGGCGCCGAAAGCCGACCGCCTGCCGGGCCTCGGCCAGCCGCTCGGCCGAGGGGAATTCGCGCGAGCGGCGCGCTCGGCGCCACAGGCGGACGTAAGGGCCGACGGTCGCGTCGAAGGCGCCGCCGGTCGCCTCGGATAATTTCTGGGCCTGGCTCAAGACCGTCCATAAATCGTCGCTCAGCGGAACCGCGCGGCCGCTGCCGGCGGTGCGACTGAGCTGCGACAGCTCGCTGTCCGCTTTGTAGTCGCTCATGATCTGATCGATCTGGGCGATTCGCGCGTAGGCAGCGTCGGCCGCCTTGTTTGCGGTCGGCCCGTCGGCGGAATACAATATCAGCTTGATCGGAACCCCCATGTGGACCTGCTGGAACTCCGAGCGGACGAGTTCCGCGGCTCTCGCTTGCTCACGCGGAGCAAGCAGGCCCAGGGCCAGCGCGGCGGCCAACGGGGCCAGCCTCTCGGCGGGTCGAAGCCTTGTGTGTGCTAGGTTTTTCATCTGGGGATCGATCGTTTCGCCGCCTGTACAGATTTTGAGGCCCACACTCCATGATGCTTTTGTATAGCCTATTTCGCCGGGCGGGCGCCTGGCAATCCATGTCCAAGAAACTGCTCGTCCGTGCGAGCATCGCGATGGCCTGCGCGGCAACCGGCCAACCCGCTTGGGCGGCGGAAGGCGCCGCACCGCCGGTGCTGGAAGTTCTCGACGCGGCGGCCAAAACCGAAGCGGAGATGAAGCCCTATACCGACCGCATCACCGACGCGAAGGTTGCCTTCGAGATGCTGCCGATTCCCGGCGGCACGTTCCGCATGGGCAGCCCCGATGACGAACCGGGGCATAAGCCCGACGAAAGCCCGGTCCACGAGGCGCAGGTTTCGCCCTTCTGGATGGGCAAGTGCGAAGTCACCTGGGACGAATACGAAATCTTCATGTTCAAGCTCGACGTTGCTCGCCGCAAGCAGTTCGGCGGCGAGCCGACCGCGCTCGACAAGTTGTCCGACGTCGTCGCCCGGCCGACGAAGCCTTACACCGACATGACCTTCGGCATGGGCAAGGACGGCTATCCGGCGATCTGCATGACGCAGTTGGCCGCCAAGAAATACTGCCAGTGGCTCTCCGCCAAGACCGGCCGCTATTATCGGCTGCCGACCGAAGCCGAATGGGAATACGCCTGCCGCGCCGGCACGACGACCGCCTATTCGTTCGGCGACGATGCGAGCAAGCTGGACGAGTACGCCTGGTCGTACGACAACAGCGAAGACGCCTATCACCCGGTCGGCCGCAAGAAGCCGAATCCCTGGGGCCTGCTCGACATGCACGGCAACGTCTCAGAGTGGTGCTGCGACCAGTACGCGCCCGACTTCTACCAGCAGTTGGCCGCCCATGCGGCCGTGAATCCGTTTGCCGTGCCGAAGAAGATCGAGCCGTGCGTCGTTCGCGGCGGCTCTTGGGATGACGACCCCGAGGGCCTGCGCAGCGCCGCTCGCCGCGGCAGCCACAAGGACTGGAAGCAGCAAGATCCGCAGATTCCGCAGAGCATCTGGTATTATACCGACGCGCTGTTCGTCGGCTTTCGCGTCGTCCGCCCGCTGGCCGAACCGACGGCGGAGGAGAAGGCCAAATACGAAATCGACTTGGACCAGCACGACCCGAACCGGCAGTAGGGCAGGCATTCCTGCCTGCCGTTATTGAGTAGCCTGCCTCGATTGAGCCTGCCAGGGACAGAGGCGCTGAGCTATCGAACGTTAATTGTTGTGCGAGACAGCCGCGTAGCGGCGAATGAATGTTTTTACATAGCCCAGGCATAAATGCCTATGTAAAAGAGAGACGAACGGGGCGGACGGGGCGGACAGACGAATGGGGCAGACAGAAATGTCTGCCCTACCGAAACGGTTTTACTCCCCTTTTTACGACGCGGAGACGAAAAACATGAGCGATCCTGCCCAGGCACAGCCCCAACGCATCGTCGTGCCCTCGCGGCGCGATTTCCTGAAAACCTCGAGCCTGGCCGCGGCGGGCGCCGGGTTGGTCGGCAGCCTGAGCATCGCGCGCTCGGCGCATGCCGCGGGCGACGACACGATCAAGATCGGCCTGGTCGGCTGCGGCGGTCGCGGCGCCGGCGCCGCCAGCCAAGCGCTGCACGTCAAGAGCAACGTCAAGTTGGTCGCGATGGGCGACGCCTTCGAAAAGCGCTTGAACGACAGCTTGAACAACCTCAAGAAAGAGGAAGGCATCGCCGAGCGGATCGACGTGCCCAAGGAGCGCCAGTTCGTCGGCTTCGACGCTTACAAGAACGTGCTGGCCGCCGGCATCGATCTGATCGTCCTGGCCACGCCGCCCGGTTTCCGCCCGATTCACTTCGCCGCGGCGGTCGACGCGGGCAAGCACGTGTTCATGGAGAAACCGGTGGCGGTCGACGCCCCTGGCGTGCGCGCGGTGCTGGCGGCCGCCGAAGCGGCCAAGCAGAAGAACCTGGCGGTCGGCGTGGGCTTGCAGCGGCATCACCAGAAGAGCTACTTGGAAACGATCAAGCGGCTGCAAGACGGCGCCATCGGCGACATCCTTTGCACTCGCGTCTACTGGAACGGCGCCGGCGTGTGGGTCCATCCGCGCGAGGAAGGCCAGACCGACATGGAGTACCAGATGCGCAACTGGTACTACTTCAACTGGCTCTGCGGCGACCACATCGTCGAGCAGCACATCCACAACCTCGACGTGAGCAACTGGCTGAAGAACGCGCACCCGGTGAAGGCCGAAGGCATGGGCGGGCGGCAGGTGCGCACCGGCGAGCAGTTCGGCGAGATTTACGACCATCACGCCGTGGAGTTCGAATACCCCGACGGCTCGCGGATGTTCAGCTACTGCCGCCATATCCCCGGCTGCTGGGACAGCGTCTCCGAGCATGCGCACGGCAGCAAGGGCGTGGCCGACATCAGCAGCGCGCGGATCGACAGCGCGGGCGACAAGTGGCGCTATCGCGGCGAGAATCCGAATCCGTACCAGGTCGAGCACGACGATCTGATCGCCAGCATTCGTTCGGGCAATCCGTACAACGAAGCCGAGAACGGCGCCTTCAGCTCGATGACTTCCATCCTGGGCCGGATGTGTACCTATTCGGGCAAGATGATTACCTGGGACGAAGCGATCAACTCGCAAAAGAGCCTGGCGCCCGAGCACTACGCCTTCGACGCCGCTCCGCCGACGCCGTTCATCGCCGTGCCCGGCCAGACGAAAGTGGTCTGAGCCCTCTGGAGAGAAGAGTCGTAGCGCAAATCCGTCTCGGAAATCCGACAAGTACGATTTCCCGGCAGGCGCGAAGAGCGTCGAGATAGGCAAGGACGGCATCGACCGGTTCTTGATCTCGGTGCGCTTCGCGCCTGTTTTGCGCGCCGGCGCTCCGTCGTGCTGCGCGTCTTGTCCGTGAGGATGGGGCTGACAGAAATGAAGCTGGCCGGCCGAAATATCAATCACGAAAGCGCGAAAGCGGCAAGCATCCGCCGCGAAGCCCGAGACGTTCTGCGGCACTCCGCCCGTCAATGATGGTCTTCCGTTTCGTGTTTTCGTTCTTTCGCGTTTTCGTGATCTCCTAGCGCCGAAGATCGCCTCGAGCCACGAAGATCGCCTCAAGCCACGGATGAGACACGGATCGAATACGGATCGGGAATCGCGAGCCGTTCGAAGCGGGCGCAGCTGGCCCGGACGCCCCAAAAAAACGCGGCAAAAAAGGGCTCGAAACCGGCCTTGACCCTGCTCAGCGAATTTCTTATTCTCCCCGCCTCATGAGCACGCTTGATGCGGCCGCCGCAAGCGGCCAGCCAGGCGTGCGACAGCGAAACAATCGTGAACCACGTGGTTGGGTCTGCACCTGGGAAGGCGCAAGCTTTCCTGCGGACCACGAGGCGATGTCCGCCGGCATGGATGCTTGCGGCCCGCTTCGCATAGCAGTGAGAAGTCGATCGACCCGGACGTCCGTTCGACGGCAAAGCGCCCTTTAGCGAAAGGGACCGCCGACGAGACGGATAGGGCCGCTGGCGAGACGGACAGGTGCGACTCGCTCGACGAGCGTCCAATCGCTCCCGGAAACGGATGGCGTCCTTTGCCCCCCTGGGACCCGTTCTTTCCGGGAGTTTTTTTTGCGCGCCTGCCCTGGCGCCTCAGCGAACTTGAATTGATGGGCGGCTGGGTCTGAGGCTAGGCGAAGGTCCAGTTCGCTGGGGCATCGCCTAGGCTCTGCCGCCAGCCACCCTGGCTGCCAGTATTCGTCAAAACATAGCTGGCAGAGCACTACCTGCCCGTGTGCGCCGCTTCGGCCTCGACGAAGTGCTCGGCGCCGTAGGCCTTGGCGATCACCACGATGCCGCCCTCGCTGACCGTGAAGCCGCGGGCCCGGTCGTGCTCGTGGTCGTAGCCGACCTCGACGCCCGGCGGAATGTGAACGCCCTTGTCGATGATCGCCCGGCGGACTTTGGCGTGGCGGCCGATATCGACGCCCTCGAACAGGATCGAGTCTTCGACGTGCGAGTAGCTGTTGACGCGGACGTTCGATCCCACGACCGATCGCTCGACGCTGCCGCCCGAGAGGACCGACCCCGGGCAGACGATGCTGTCGAGCGCTTGCCCGCGGCGGCCGTTGGGGCTGGTTTCCGCGAACACGAATTTCGGCGGGGCCAGCGTGGGATGATAGGTGCGAATCGGCCAGTCTTCGTCGTACATGTTCAACAGCGGATCGACGGACACCAGGTCCATGTTCGCTTCGAAATAGGCGTCGAGCGTGCCCACGTCGCGCCAGTAGGCGTCGGTCTTGCGGTTCTTGTCGTGGAACGGGTAGGCGTAGACGCGGTGCGAGTGGATCAGTTCGGGGATGATGTTGCGGCCGAAGTCGTGCTGGCTGTTCTTGCGCGTGGCGTCCTGGCAGAGCTGCTCGAACATGAAGCGGGCCGCGAACACGTAAATGCCCATCGAAGCCAGGATGTGCGCGTCGTCGCCGGGAATGGTTTTGGCGTCGCTCTTGGGCTTCTCTTGGAACTCGACGATGCGGCAGTCTTTCTCGACCTGGATCACGCCGAAGTGGACCGCCTCTTCCGCCTTTACGCGCAGGGCCGCCACCGTCACGTCGGCGCCGGTCGCCTTGTGGGCCTCGACCATCTGCATGTAATCCATCTTGTAGATGTGATCGCCGGCCAGGATGACGACGTAGTCGGGCTGTTCTTTTTCCAGCGTGTAGATGTTCTGGTAGACGGCATCGGCCGTGCCTTTGTACCAATGCTCGTCGATGCGCTGCTGCGGCGGCACGACGTCGATGAACTCGCCCAGTTCGCGGCACAGAAACCGGCGCCAACCGAGATTGATGTGCCGATCGAGGCTCATCGCCTTGTACTGCGTGAGCATCAGGATTTTGCGCAGCCCGCTGTTCAGACAGTTCGACAGCGTGAAGTCGATGATGCGGTAAGCGCCGCCGAAAGGCACCGCCGGTTTGGCCCGATCTCTGGTCAGCGGCTCGAGCCGCGACCCTTTTCCGCCCGCCAAGACCACGGCCAACACCTTATCCATAACGACTTCCTCCTGCGATTGCTCGTCAAGCGGCGGACGATTCCGCCCGGAATATGTAGTGCCGCGTACGGCGGATTGCAGCTTTCGACCCAGGCGAGCCGGAGGCGTCAGCCTCCGGGTGCGCGGCGGTCCGACCCGGAGGCTGACGCCTCCGGCTCGCCAGCTGACGCCTCCGGCTCCATGATGTTTCGCAGCCGGCAGTAATAGCACAGTCTATCGATTCCGCACAGGCGGCTAAAGTCCCGTGCGCGATAACGCCGCTGTTTAGCTCGCCGCCGGCCGGTCGATCCACTCGCGGTGCCAAAGCTCCAACACCAACAGCGCCCACAAACGGTAACTATGGTCGTATCGGCCTGTCTGATGGTCTTCGACCAGACTTCGCACGGCCTCGGGGCGAAAATAGCCGCGATTCAAGGCCCGCGAGTCCAACAGCGCGTCTCGGGCAAAATCTTTCAGCTCGTAACGGAACCAATGCGCGAGCGGCACGCCGAACCCCATCTTCTTGCGGCGCCAAATCGACGCCGGCAGCAGATTCCCGAAAACTTCCTTCAAGATGTGCTTCCCCCGCCCAGAGCGGTATTTCAGCTTCAGCGGCATGGCCGCCGCCAGTTCCACCACCCGATGGTCCAAAAACGGCTGGCGGCATTCCAGGCCGTTGGCCATCGAGGCGATATCGACCTTGGTCAGCAAATCGCACGGCAGGTAAGTCGTCAGATCGGCCAGACTCGTCGCCGTGATCGGATCGCGGCCCCGGCTGCGGGCGAAGGCGGCCGACAGGAAATCGAACGGATCGCTCTCGGGCAGCCGGGCGATGAACGCATCGTCGTACAGTTCGGCCCGGCGGACTTCGTTGAAGATCGAAATCCAGTCGAGGTACCTCCGCTCGGCGGACAGGTTCAGCGAACCCACCAGCCGTTTGAAGCGGCGCAGGTAAGACTTTTGCCGCTGGCCGCTGGGCAAGCGCTGCCAGAAGTCGCCGGCCAACAGCTTCATCGCCGGGCGCGGCAAGCGGTCGGCCCAACTGCCGATCTCGACGGCCCGATAGCGTGGATAGCCGGCGAACAGCTCGTCGCCGCCGTCGCCCGTCAAAGCCACGGTGACCTGCTGCCGCGTAAGCTTCGAGACGTAATAAGTCGGCACGGCCGAACTGTCGGCGAACGGCTCGTCGTAGTACCAGACCAGCTTGGGCAGAATCTCCACGGCGTCGGGCTCGACGCGGAATTCCTGGTGGATCGTGCCCAGGTGTTGCGAAACCTCTCGCGCGTAACTCGTCTCGTCGAATTCGGCGACCGGAAAGCCGATCGAAAACGTTCGCACCGGTTCCTTCGCCAGCTTCGTCATCAGCACGACGACGATCGACGAATCGACGCCGCCGGAGAGAAACGCCCCGAGCGGCACGTCGCTTTGCAGCCGCTTTTCGACCGCCGCGGTCAAGCTCGTGCGCAGCTCGTCGCGGTACTCGGCCGCCGGGCGGGCGAGCTGCTGCGTAAAGTCGGGATTCCAATAGCTGGCGACGCGAAGCTGCCGATCTCGGTAGACGGCGTAGTGGCCGGGCGGCAGCTTGTGGATGCCGCGAAAGATGGTGTTCGGGTGCGGCACGTACTGATAGGTCAGATACTCGTCGATCGCGCCGGGGTCGATCTCGCGCGGCACGCCCGGAACTTCGAGCAGGCTTTTCAATTCGCTGGCGAACAGCAGCCGCTCGGGCTCTTGCCGATAGACGAGCGGCTTTTTGCCCAGCCGATCGCGGGCCAGGATGAGCTGGCGGTGGTTGGCGTCCCACAGGGCCAGCGCGAACATGCCCTCCAAGTGCCGCAGGAATTCGATCCCTTCGTCCTCGTAGAGATGGACGAGCGTTTCGCTGTCGCCCGAGGTGCGAAACTGGTGGCCCGCGCCTTCGAGCCGCTTGCGCAGCGTGAGGTAGTTGTAGATCTCGCCGTTGAACACGATCCAGATCGAACCGTCTTCGTTCGACAGCGGCTGGGCGCCAGTGGCGACGTCGATGATCGACAGCCGGCGAAAGCCCAGCGCTACGCCGGCCAAGGCGCCCGCGTAGGCGTGCGCGGCCAGATGGCTCGTATAGACGCCCTCGTCGTCCGGCCCGCGATGAGCCAGCGCGTCGGTCATGCGCTTGAGCGTGGCGCGCTCGATCGGCTCTCCCGCGTCGGTCCAGACTGCTCCCGTGATGCCGCACATACCCTCGCCATCATACCCCGCGACGGGCGGGGCAAGATAGTACGTGTATCGAAAGAGAGGGGCGAGGCACGAGCGTCAGTTTTTGCTGTAGATTTGGCCGCCCCACTGTGGCACGGCGCAAAAACAGAGCTGCCAAGTGGCGGCTTGTGGATTTGCTATTTCGTCTCACCATGAGTGGCTGGCCGGTCACCCCATGTTGATGAATCTTGGCCATCCATTTGTTTCTCGGGTGCGAGCGGCTCGGCAGAAACTTGCATTCTCAAGCCAAGGGCAGTGAAAATGTCGGCGACGGTGCGCAATGTGAGATTCTTCTCGCCATCCAAATATTGCGAGATACGCCCCTTGGTCTTGCCAAGGGCATGCGCCAAGTCGATTCTCTTAACGCCGTCCTGCTTCATGACTTTGCAGATCAATTCCGTGACCGCAACAATCAGCCTCTCCTGCTGAAAAAGCCGGAATTCTTCCGGGTTTTCATGCTGCTGTTCAAGGATTGTTTGAGTCATTCTTTTGCTCCCTCTTTTCTCTCAATAGCTGCTCGTTTCGTATTTCCGTGGCCTTTGTGAATTCCGATTCATCCCATTCCGATTGGGCCCCCTTAAAGAACCCGTGCGTCACGATCCACCTTCTGCCCAACTGAAAACATGGGAAGCGCGCCAATTGCTTGCTTTCCGTCTTGTGTTTGAAGGCGAAAAATGGGCCACGCTCATGCTTGAACTTCTTCTGGTTGCTGATTTCACCGTTATCTGCAAGGTGCTCCATGTAAGCCCGCAACTTGCGCCGATCGGCTGCACTCAACTCGTCCCTGAAGAAGTCTCGGGCGGGACTCGACTCGTCATCAAGGACAGCGAATTCGACGCTGCACCTGAGTCCATTCCAGATAAGAGGGAATTCGCCATGAGTAGCCATGAAGTTTAGCTTTTCCTAAACATTCGGTCAAGCTATGGGGCAAGCCATAATTTATTTAATGCTTACCGGCATTGAACTTACGGATGATACCCCATCCACCGGCGGGTGGCCAGCGTCCGTCAAAGCATTGCCGTCAGTCTGCCAGGGCGGGAGCGCCTGCCGCGATGAGATCAATCGCTCAGCCCGGCCAGTTCGCACAGCGCGGCGGCCATCACTGGCTGCGGGCAACTCCAGACGAGAAAGAACAGTGCTTCGCGGCACCAGCGGCCGGCCGGATGCCCGACGACATAGCCGGTTCCTTTGGCGGCGGTTAATGCCGCCTGGGAAGATCGCAAGGCAACGCTGTTGGCCCGCGAACGCAGTTCTTCCTGCGAACAGGCCGCGCGGCCGGCCACGGCGGCCAGCAACTCGCCTTGAAGCTCGGCATGCTCTCGTCGCAGGCTCTCGGCGGCCGCCGCCAGGTCGGACCGCTTGGCGGCCTCCTGCTCGAAGAACGTCAAGGCCGCATCGGCCAGCCCCAAGGCCAAGGCCGAAGTTTGCAACCCGCCGGTTCCGGCGCCTTTGCCTTGCGACAGGACGTTTTCCACCGGCCCGGCGAGCAGCCATTCGGCGCCCAGTTCGACGCCTTCGCAACGGACCTCGCCCGTGTGGGTCGAACTGAGGCCGACCAGTCGGGCCGGCTCGAGCGGTGTCACGCCGGGCAGAGCCGTCGGCAACACGGCCAGAATCTGCCGGCCATCGTCGCAAACGGCGCCGGTGACGATGTAATCGGCGTGGGCGCCGCCGGTGACCCAGGGAATCAGGCCGTCGAGGACGAAGCCCGTTGGCGTCTCGCGTGCGGCCAACATGGGGCGGGCCAAGTGGCGGCGGCTGGTCGTCAGTTGCGAAATGCCGACCGTGGCCAGCGTTTCGCCGCGCGCGAGCGACGGCAACAGCCGGCTCTTCAGCGCTTCGTTTTCGCTGGCCGCGATGCGGCGGCTGGCCCCTTGGGGCTGCGTCAGCACGAAGGCCGTCGCCAGACACGCCCCGCCCAGCCGCAAGAAGGCCCGAATCAGCCGCTCTTCGTCCCAGCCTTGCCCACCCCACTGCTGAGGTACGAACCAGCCAAAGGCGCCCTGTTCGCCGCAGCGAGCCAGTTGTGCTTGCGGCCAGGCGCCCGCGGCATCCAGGGCATCGGCGTCGGCGGCCAGCAGGCGGCACAGCTCTTCGAAGGCCGGTTCGTCGGGCGAGCGTATCGGCGACATGCGGGTTTACCGTGGGTTGTGATCGAGGATTGCCTATCCGTCGGGCAAACCTCACTTTATCGGCTGGAATGGCCCTTTGAAAACCCGACTACTCTCGCAATTCTTGGCAAACACTGGGGTCGCCCTGTTTTACCAAATCGATATAATGCCTAGTTCTGTTAGGCGGCCGATTTTAACCGCCCCGCTAGACGCGTAAGGAAGCATGGATGAGCCAGACCGATACCGCCCCGGCAAGCCCCCCCCTCAGACGGACCACGATGGCAGTCAGCTCGGCGACGCCTTACGACAAGTGCCTGGCTCTGGCGAACAACCTATGGTGGAGCTGGCAACCCGAGGTGGTCAACCTGTTCCGCGATCTCGATCCGATCCGCTGGCGGCAACTCGACCATAACCCGATCGCTTTGCTCAGCGAGTTCACGCCCGAGCGGCTGGAAATGCGGGCGGCCGAACTGGTGCTCTACAGCCGCATCAACCATGCCTACCGGCTTTTAAAAGAATACCTGACCAGCAACCAGACCTGGGCCACCACGCACGCCGGCGTGCTCGGCTCGAAGCCGGTGGCCTATTTTTCGGCCGAGTTCGGCATGCACGAATCGGTGCCGATCTATTCGGGCGGTCTGGGCGTACTCTCGGGCGACCATGTGAAAACGGTCAGCGACCTGGGCGTGCCGTTCATCGCGATTGGGCTGTTTTACGACCAGGGCTATTTCAAGCAGCACTTGGACCACGACGGCTACCAGATGCAGGAATACCTCGACACGAAAGTCGAGAACGTGCCGATGGTGCCGGCCGTCGGGATCGACGGCAAGCCGATCCACGTGTCGATCGACACGCGCACGGGCCAGCTCGTCGCCAAGGTCTGGCTGATGCGCGTCGGCCGCGTGAACCTGTATCTGCTCGATAGCGACGTCGACGGCAACAGCCCGGAAGACCGCGAACTGACCAGCCGGCTGTACGGCGGCGACCATCGCACGCGCATCCGCCAAGAGCTGGTGTTGGGCGTCGGCGGCGTGCGGGCGCTGAAGGCGTTGGGCATTACGCCGGGCGTGTATCACCTCAACGAAGGGCATAGCGCGTTCGCCACGCTCGAAGCGATTCGCGACATGATGCACTCCGACGGCCTGAGCTTCGACGAGGCCCTGCGCGATATCGCCCAGCACACCGTGTTCACCACGCACACGCCGGTGCCGGCCGGCCACGACCGTTTCGACGGCGGGCTGATCGAAGAACACTTGGGCCCGCTGCGCGACCAATTGGGCATTTCGCACGACCAGTTGATGGGCCTGGGCCGCGTCGAACCGCACAACGGCGGCGAAACGTTCTGTATGACCGTCTTGGCGCTCAAGCTTTCGCGGCGGGCCAACGCGGTGAGCTCGTTGCACGGGTACGTCAGCCGCCGGATGTGGGCCCATTTGTGGCCCTGGCGCGTCGAAGAAGAAATCCCCATCGGCCACATCACCAACGGCGTTCACGTGCCGAGCTGGCTGGCCTGGCAGATGCAGCAGCTTTACGACCGCAACTTTCCGGTCAACTGGTTCAAGCGGATGTTCGAGGCGGAAGCCTGGCAGAACATCCATAGCGTCGATCCGGGCGAGTTGTGGGAAACGCACCACGCGCTGAAGAACCTGCTGCTGTCGTTCGTGCGGCGCCGAGTGAGCCGGCAGTGCCGCCGCCGGGGCGAAAGCGACGACGTGGTCGAAGCCGCGCGAAACATGCTCGACCCGAACGTGCTGACGATCGGCTTCGCGCGGCGGTTTGCCACCTACAAGCGGGCCGATTTGCTATTGGCCGATCTCGACCGCTTCCACGATTTGCTGACCGATCCGCAGCGGCCGATCCAGATCATCTTCGCCGGCAAAGCCCATCCGGCCGACGAGCCGGGCAAACAACTCATCAAGCGGATCGCCAACCTGCGGCACGATCCGCGCTTCGCCGGCCGCGTGGCCTTCGTCGAGGATTACGATATCAACGTCTGCCGCCACATGGTGCAAGGCGTCGACGTCTGGCTCAACAATCCGCGGCGGCCGCTGGAGGCCTCGGGCACCAGCGGCGAGAAGGTGGTGCTCAACGGCGGGCTGAATCTTTCGGTGCTCGACGGCTGGTGGGCCGAAGCCTACGACGGCACCAACGGCTTTGCCATCGGCCACGGCACGAGCCACGTCTCCGACGAAGTCAACGACCGCCGCGACGCCGCCGACTTGTATCGCGTGCTGGAGCAGGAAGTCATTCCGCTGTATTACGATCGCGACATCGACGGCCTGCCGCGGCACTGGATCAAGCGGATGATGAACTCCATCAGCTCGCTGGCCTGGCGGTTCAGCGCTCACCGCATGGTGATCGACTACGTTCGCACCACCTACCTGCCCGCCGCCGGCGGACTGAGCTGCGATATGAAGATTCGCTAACGTACGGGCGGAAAACGGTCCCTCTCCCTCTGGGAGAGGTTAGGTGAGGGCGGATTGTCGTCTTTCGATGCAGCGAAAAGCGGCATTTCCAGTATTTTTCTTCGCCGTCTCATTCGCGGGCGCCTGACTTCCGATCCGCGATTTCTTAGAATGTCGCGCTTCGCTGACGGGGCGAGGCGATCGCCCGGCGACCGACGGCCTGGAAGGCCGCCCTACGAGCGTTTGGTTCTGCCAACATTCCAAAATCCTTCAGCCCTGGTTCCGCCATGTCGATCTCGCAATTCATGGATCATCACTTCCGGCACTTCAACGCTCGGGAGACCGTCGACGCCGCCAAGGCTTGGAAACAGCACGTCGCCGGCGGCGGCAAGATGCTGCTGGCCATGGCCGGCGCCATGAGCACGGCCGAACTGGGCATCTCGCTGGCGAAGATGATTCGCGCCGGCAAGATTCACGCCGTCTCGTGTACGGCCGCCAACTTCGAGGAAGACGTCTTCAACCTCGTGGCCCACGACGAATACCGGATGGTCCCCCATTATCGCGATCTTTCGCCCGACGACGAGCAGCAGCTTCGCGACGACGGCTTCAACCGCGTGACCGACACCTGCATCCCCGAGACGGTCATTCGCCACATCGAAGGCAAGCTGCTCGAATACTGGATCGAAGCCGGCGAGCAGGGCGAATCGCACTTCTCCTGCGAGTATTTCTATCGGTTGTTCGAAGACGGCGTGATCGACCAGTACAAGCAGATTCCCAAGGAGCATTCCTGGGTCTGGGCGGCCTACGAGATGGGCATTCCCGTCTATGCGCCCGGCTACGAAGACTCGACGCTCGGCAACATTTTCGCCGCCCGCGTGATGGAAGGCGAAGTGAAGAGCCACTCCGTCATCAAGAGCGGCACCGCGCAGATGGAGCACCTGGTGAAGTGGTATCTGGCCAACGTCGAACAGCACCGGCCCGGCTTTTTCCAGATCGGCGGCGGCATCGCCGGCGACTTCGCCATCTGCGCCGTGCCGCTGATCATCCAGGATCTCGAGAAGAAAGTGCCGCTGTGGAGCTACTTCGCGCAGATTTCCGACTCGACGACTTCGTTCGGCTCCTACTCCGGCGCCGTGCCGAACGAGAAGATCACCTGGTACAAGCTCGACAAGCACGCGCCTAAGTTCATGATCAACTCCGACGCTTCGATCGTCGCGCCGTTGATTTTTGCCTACGTGCTGGGCGAGTGACGTGAAGGAGAGCACCTGATAGCTGGCGAGCCGGAGGCGTCAGCCTCCGGGTCTGTCGGAAGTCAACGTCTAGAATCAGGCGCCTGGCCGCTCTTACTACGGAGAACGGCAGGCGAGACAGGCGCCAACAACGTTTCTGATGCACTCCATCTCTCGAAGCTGGCGCACGATGCACGCGGAGGCTGACGCCTCCGGCTCGCCTAACTTTCGCTCCATCATTCCGGGTTCGGCACGAACGGCCCGCCGCGGCACTCTTTCAAATAGTTGAGCGCCCGCACTTGGCCGGTCATTTCCAAGTCGCCGCGATAGACCGGGTCGTGCCAGCCTTCGATGTCGATCGAACCGCGATAGCCGCCCAGCCGCAGGATCGTGATCACGTCGTTCCAGTTCGTGTCGCCGAAGCCGGGCGTGCGGTGATGAACGTACTGCCGGCCGCCGCGGATGCCGCAGGTGCGGATCACGTCCCACATCACGGTCGCGTCCTTGCCGTGGACGTGAAACACCTTGTCGATCCACTTACGCAGTTGCGGCAGCGGATCGACGAGGCTGACCATCTGATGGCATGGCTCCCACTCCAGGCCCAGCGCCGGACTGGGCGCCTCGTTGAACATCATCTCCCAGGCGGTCGGCGCGTGGGCGATGTTCCAGTCGCCGTAGTCCCACGTGCCTTTCATGTCGCAGTTTTCGAAGGCGATCCGCACGCCGCAATCTTCGGCCCGCTTGGCCAACGGCGTAAAGACGCGCTTGAACGCCGGCATCGACTCCGGGATCGGCCGATCGACGATCCGCCCGGTGAAGCCGCAGACCAGCTTGCAGCCAAAGGTTTCGGCCTTGTCGATGAGCGTGGCGAACCCGGCGGCGACGTGTTCGTGGACCAGCGCATTGCCGTAGATGCCGATCGAACTGATCACGGCCCCGCCGCCATGTTCGTCGAGCACGCGCCGCACGTCGGAGGCGATCCGCTCGAGATTCAGGCCCGCCAGGTCGGTTGGAAAGGTCAGCTCGAAGCTCTCGAAGCCATAGGGCAGAATCTGGCGGATATAGTTGGCCGGGTCACGGTCGGCTTTGACCAGCGTGCCGATGCGAATGTCGTCGTGCATGTTCAAAGGCGTCAGAGTCAGGCGAGCCGGAGGCGTCAGCCTCCGGATCCGTGAGGATTCAATTTCAGGCAACCGCGCAATGCAGCCAGTTCGATGCTGCGAGTTCCACGGCTGGCTTGCATTCTACTCAGCCCAGCTTTTTGCGCAAGGTGGCGCGGTGAATGCCGAGCAGATGGGCCGCGGCGACGCGGTTGTGGGCCGTGCGTTCGAGCACGGCGCTCAGGAGCGGCGGCTCGGCTTCGTCGAGAAATTGCTGATAGAGGTTTTCCGGCAGCGACGTGCCCGCCAACCGGTCGAGCGCCCAGTGGCGCACGGCCTCGCTCAGTTTGTTCTGGGATTCCTCGTCAGCCGCCGCGGCGAGGTTGCGCGGCGGCAGATGCTCGGGCGTGATCGCGCCGGCCCGGGCCACCAGCGCCGCGTGCTCGACCGCGTTGCGCAGCTCGCGCACGTTGCCGGGCCAGGGCCGGCGGCAAAGCTCGTCAAGCGCGGCCTGCGTGAAGCGCACCGGTTGGCCGCCGGCGGGCAGCACGTTTTGCAGGAAGCGTTCGGCCAACAGCGGAATGTCTTCGACCCGCTCGCCGAGCGGCGGCAGATGGATCTCGAACACCGCCAGGCGAAAGAACAGGTCCTCGCGAAACGTCCCCTTGCGCACCTCCTGCCGCAGATCGCGGTGCGTGGCGGCCAGCACGCGAAAGCTGCTCGGCCGCGGCGTCGCATCGCCGACCGGCGTCACCTCGCGCTGCTCCAAGGCTCGCAGCAGCTTCACCTGCACCGGCAGCGGGATATCGCCCGCCTCGTCGAAAAACACCGTGCCGCCGTCGGCCAATTCCAACAGGCCCTTCCGCGGCGCGTCGGCGCCGGTGAAGGCGCCGCGCACGTGGCCGAACAGTTCGCTTTCGACCAGCGCCGGATTGAGCGCGGCCAGGTTCACCGAAACCAGCGGCCCGGCGCTCTCGCGCGAGTGGCGATGGATCGCCCGGGCGACTAGTTCCTTGCCCGTGCCGCTTTCGCCGGTGATCAACACCGAAGCGCTGCTGGGCGCCACCAGCGCGATCCGTTTGAAGACCTCCTGCATCGCCGGACTGACGCCGAGCAGCTCTTCGTCGGCCGGCGGCGGCTCGACGACGGACATCGCGGGGCGCACCAGCTCGTCGCGCTGGGCCAGCGCCCGGCGAATCACTTCGCTCGCGCGGTCGAGATCGAACGGCTTGGTCAGGTAATCGAAGGCGCCGTTGCGGATCGCCTCGACGGCCGTGCCCAGGCTGCCGAAAGCGGTCATCACCACGATCGGCGCGGCGGGCGCCAATTGTTTCAACTGCGCCATCGCCGCCAGCCCATCGACGCCCGGCAAGCGGATGTCGAGCAAGATGCAATCAAACGCCGTCTGCCCAGCCAGTTCGAACGCCTCTTCGGCCGAAGACGCCACGCTCACGTCGCGCCCTTCTTCTTGGGCCAAACGCCGCAGCGCCCAGCAGATGCTCTCTTCGTCGTCGACGATCAGGAGGCGGGACATGGGATTGGGGATTTTCGATTTTGGATTTTGGATTGGAGAGGCACACAAACCCGAAGCGCTAGCGAGGTGAATCGAACTTGGTATCACCCCGGAGCATCGGCGAAGCGGTTCGGCCGGGAGGCCTCGCTGGCGCTTCGGGTTGGTGATGTTGGTTCCTCGCTAACGCTTCGGATTGGTATCTGCTGGTCCTCGCTAACGCTTCGGGTTCGTATCGGCAGCGTCAACTCGAAGCAGGTGGCGCCGTCCAAACGAGTATAGTCGAGCCGGCCGCCGTGCAGTTCGGTCACGCGACGGGCGACCGCCAGGCCGAGGCCGACCCCTTCGGGCTTGGTCGTCGAAAAGGGCTCGAACAGCCGCTCGACGAAATCGGCCGGCGGACCGGCGCCGCTGTCGAGCACCCGCACGCGGCAGGCGCCCTCGCTCGGCTCGCCGTACTCGATCCGCACCCAGCCGCTCGAGCCGGCCGCTTCGAGGGCGTTGAGCAGCAGGTTCATCAGCACGTGCCGCAATTGCTCGGGATCGGCTTCGAGCTGCGCGGGCGACGTTTCGCTTGGATTTTCAGTTGCCTTTTGCGGCGAGACCGTCAGTTCGACTTTGCGATGCCGGCAGGCGGGCTCGATCAACTTGACGGCCGTCTCGACGATCTCGCCGATGCGGCAAGGGACGGGCTTGAGTTGCTCCGGTTGACCGGCTGCCAGGAACCGTTGTAAGTGTTCTTCGGTCAAGGCGAGTTGCCGCAGCGCGACGTCGAGGCTTTCCACGTCGCCCTGGCGGCACGAGCGGCGATGAAGCTGCACGGCCATGCGGGCGCCGGTCACGTCGTTGCGCAGATCGTGCGCCAACCCGCCGCTGAGCTGCCCGAGCAAGGCCAGCCGCTCGCTACGGCCGATCGTGCGGCGCATCTCTTCCAGCCGTTCGGCCAGAGCATTGATCCCTTCGGCCAGGTCCTGCAGTTCGTCGTTGCGCTGCGGCAAGGGCCAGGTGCGAAAATCGCCCTGCGCCAGCCGGGCCACCTGGGCCCGCAATTGATGGATCGGCCGGCTGAGCCGGGCCGCAATCAGCGCGGCCAGCAGCGTGAACACCAGCAGAGCCACGGCGCCGATGGCCAGCGGCGGAAAGGCGGCCTCGCGGCGGCTGGCGCTGCGGTGCGTTTCCGGATAAAGGATATAGAGCACCAGCGGTTCCGCCTGGGCGCCGCGGCCGCGCATCTTCAAGGCGGCGGTGAAGTAACGCGGCTCGTCGCTTTCGGCCGGCCGGACCAACTGCAAGTCTTGCCAGCGCTCGACCGGCGTCGCCGCGAGCGGCAGCGGCAGCGATCGCTGGCTGGCTGCCAGCACGCGCCCTTGGTCGTCGGCCAGGGCGAACTCGGCGCCGCTCAACCCGTGCATTTGCCGCAGCACGCTATCGTTGAGCGGAAAGCTCGAATCGAGCAGCGTGCGGGCGACCTGCTGCAGTTGCTCGTCGATCTGCCGCTCGGCCCGTTCGGCCGCCAGATAGGCGCTCAGCATGCTCACGCCCAGCACGGCCGCCAGCATGATGCCGGCCAGCGGCAGCAGAATTTGATAGCGAATCGGCCAGCGCATGGAGTGGCTTTGCGTCTCCTCTAAAAGCATCCCCAGCGAAAGGGGAGGCGGAACCTTTCGTTTCCATCCTAGGCTCGGCTGGCGGCCGGTTCAATCCGCCGTGCAGGCGGCCGACCCGCATGTGGCCGGGATTTTCGTTCCCACGAGCGCAAGCTCGTCGCTCCCTCTCCCAAAGGGAGAGGGAGCAGCTTATGACGGCACGGAGCGATGAAAGTGTACGTGCTGCCAGCGTCCGTCTCGACGCTGCCAGACGCGGGTCTCTTCGGTGACGGTGGTCACGGGCGAGCCTTGAGCGTCGAGCTTCTGCACCAGCCGCGCGTAGCTGATCACGGCCGCGTCGTCGCCAAGCATTCGCACGTGCGGCGAAGCCATCGTGACTTGCTTCGGGCCCGAGCCGCCGCCCAGGTCGAAATAATAGCGATGAAACGGCATCCCTTCGATCAACTGCCCGCGGCCTTCGGGCTCGAAGGCGGAAAGCGACGGGTCGCAGAGATCTGCGTAGGTTTTCCAGTCGCCGGCTTGAATGCTTTCCAGCAGCCGCTGGTTCAAGGCCAGTAGTTCGCGCGTGGCGGCCTCGTTCGTCGGTTTCGTCATGGCAATCGATTCCTTGTCAGTTCGATGTTTCGTTGTTCGCCTCGGCCGGCTGCGCTTCGAGAATGCCCAGTCGGATCAGCTTGTCGCGGCATTCGTCGCGCTCGCGCGAGCGTTTCATCGCGGCCCAGTCGGCGGGCTGCACGGCGAGAAAATCTTCGAGCGTGGCCCGGGCGCGGCCGGCGGCGGTTGCTCGCTCCAGCAGCCGCACGATGAGCTCGCGATCGAGCCGCGTCAGAAACATCCCGTCGATGCGATAATCGACGAACGCCTCCCAGACCAGCGGAAACAAGGGCGCCACGATCGCGTCGCCCATCGTCGTGGCGTACTGCCGAATCTCCCACTGCGCGTGGCTGTCCATCCGCAGCGCGAGAAAGTGCAGCAGGTTGTGCAGGTCGATCTTCCAATAGGCTTCGGTGTAGGTCGAGAGGGGCAAATCTTTGCGGGCTTGCTCGCGGGCGACGCCCCGTTCGATCCGCCGTTCGTAGACCTGCCGCGCCTTATCGAGCAGTTCGGCCTCTTCGGCCGAAAGATCGGCGCCCAGGTCGGCCGGCAGCCAGCCGCCGCTGCCTTGGCGGTTCGTCTCGGCTTGCGTTCGCCACTCGTTCGCCGGGGTGCGCTGCGCGGCGTCGATGGCCAGCGAATACCGCGTGCTGTATTCGTTCACGTTCGCCGTGCGGTGGCGAATCCACTGCCGCCAGGTATCCATCGGTACGCGGACCAGGAATTTCAGCTCGACCATCTCGAACGGCGTCGTATGCCGGCGCCGCAGCAAGTAGCGGATCAGCCCGCGATCGTCGGAGACTTTTCGCGTGCCTTCGCCATAGCTCACGCGGGCCGCCTGCACGACGGCCTGGTCGTCGCCCATCACATCGACGAGGCACACGAAGCCATCGTCGAGGACCGGCAGTTTCTTCCAGCGAAGTTGTTCGACTTGTTCGGCGTTGGTTGGCATGGCGGCGTTTCGGGCGGCAGGGAAAACCGGCAGTATACCGCTTGGCGAGCGGGGGGCGTCAGCCCCCTGGTTGAAGTGCGCGCAACGCAAACGCCAGTTAGGACACCGGTAGCGCGTCGGAGTTTATTCTCGTAGCGCGGGACTCCGGCGCCGTTTCCATCAATCGTGTTTATTGGAAACGCGCTCCAAAAGAATTTCTAGCGTAGAGCGCGCCGGCGACTCTCACCGCGTCTCAACCAGGGGGCTGACGCCCCCCGCTCGCCAGATTACTTCTCCATCCCGAAGATCCGCTCGACGTTGCCGCGCAACACTTGCCGGCCGAAGTCGAGGGCCCGCTCTTCGGTCCAGCCGCGATCGATCACGCAACGCTCGGCCAAGATCTTGGCCAAGATGCGTTTGTACATGGCGAACTTCGGCAGGCCGAATTCGAGCTTGTACATGTCGCTGTAATAGCCGATCTGCTTGGTCCGCGGCACGGCTTCGAGCCGGGCCGAGGCGTCGTGCTCGATGTACGCCGGCGTGTTCGAATACCACCAGTGGCCGTTGGTCGCGACGTTCGGAAAAATCCAACTGTAGCTGGTCAGCTCCTGGTTCGTCACGCTGGCCAGCACCGAGATCGGGAACGTCACCTGCGGGAAGGCGTTGAACAGCTCGCGGTATTGAACGAGCGAAACGCGACTGTCGTAGAGATCTTGCCCTTGGTAAACGCCGGCGGCGTAGACGGCCCGGTTGACGCCGATCATCAAGTCGAACGGCAAGCGGTGTTCGGCGCAAAACTCGGCCAGCGTCCAGAACACGAAGTTCGACAACTCGCGGCGCCGCTCGGCTGAGGCCGAAAGTCCGGCGGAAAACACCGCCTCGAGCGCGGTCTCGGCCGCCGCCGGTTCGACGCGCTCGGGCGCGAAATCGGGCGGCAGCGAAATCGCGCAGGCCTTGGCCCCGTGCGAAGTGAAATGCTCGAACAACTGGCCGATCGCCTGCCGCAAGTTGACGGTGTTGCCGATCGAGATGCCCGACGCTTTTTCCAGTCGCTGGCGAACCTCGGGCTTGGCCAGGTGGAACACCAGATCGTCGGTGCGCAGGCACGGCACGTACAGCTTCGTATCGAAGCCTTCCAGCGGATCGTCGAAATCGTTGGTCAGAAACACGGCTTCGAGCTTGCTCTTGCGCAGCACTTCGGCGGCCCAGCCGGGCTGCTGCATGCGGGCCGCCGAGGCGTCGTAGACCGCCTCCCAATTGCCGGGCGTGAGGAACAGCCCTTCGAAGTCGAAAAAGACTTCGAGCATCTCGATCAGCCAACTGTACTGGATCGTGTTATCCAGCGGGCCCAGGGCTTCGACCAGCCGGCCGACTTTTTCTTTGGGGTCGAGCCCGGCCGCTTCGATGCGGTCCTTCGGCAAGCCGGCCGAGTGGGCCAACTCGGTGTAATAGTGGTAGCCCAGGATGTCGGCCAGCGTGTGCGAGGCCGGGGCGTGCGGGTTGATGTGCGAATGAGGATCGACGAGCGCGAGCGCGTCGAGTTCCTCGAACAGCCGGGTGCGCAAAGCCTGGGACATAAAAATCGCCTGCGAATGGGTGGGCCGTGGTCGGGAAAACTTCGTATTGAAAGAGACCGCCAGTTGTAGCGAAATCGGGCTGCCGCCGCAGGGGCTTGAATACGCTCAGCCAAGGAAAAGCGGGGAAAGTTCACCACGGAGACACGGAGAGCACGGAGAACTCAGACGATATAAGAGGTCTGGCGGCAACGGTTTTGCAAAGGAAAACCTGCAAAAGTGTTTCCCTTTCCGCTCCGTGCCCTCCGTGTCTCCGTGGTGAGATCCCCACCTTGCGAATCGCAATTTGTCGCAAGTCGCTTGCGCGTAAGAGATTGTGTCGACAAACTGGCTCCCGGAGAATTTTTCTTGAGGATCAGTAGTCAAATTTTGCCGATCATGCTCGAATTAAGCATCAGGCCGGCGATGTGCGGCCGGGCTGTTTTCCTTTTGTGCCAACGGTTATGACCGCCGCGAGCCCCGTAGAACTCGATGCCGCCAGCGAAGACCGGCTGATTCTCGGTCTCTGGGCGGCCGGCCAGCGGAACGAAGGCATGCGGCGGCTGCTGGAGGTCCACGGCGGCCGGGTGCGGGCGGCGCTGCGCAAGCGCTATCCTTCGGTGCGAGACGAGCACGCCTTGCTCGAAGCGATTCACGATGCCGCGCGCAACGTGTTTCAGGCTTACGATGCGGCCAAGGGATGCAGCCTGGGCGGCTGGTTTTTGTTCATCGCCGGGCGAAGGCTGTGCGATCTGCTGAGAGCCGAACGCCTGCGGCGCACGAAAACCGTCCCGCTCGAAGGGGGCCACTGCCGCGACGATCGCTCGTCGCCGAGCGACCATTTGCTCCGGCTCGAATTCCATGCGGCCGTCGATCAGGCCCTGAGCCAACTCTCGGAGTTGGAGCGGGCGGTGATCGAAGCCGATATCGACGCCGGCAAACAGGCCCGAGCCGATCGGCTGGCCCGCCGGCTGAACACAAGCGAACATTCGATTTACGCCGCTCGCGCTCGGGCGCGCAGGAAGCTGCTCCGTTCGCCGCAATTGAAGTCACACTATCGCAGTACGGGATGACATCGATGGAACTTCGCGTTCGTTACGGCAACTTCGATTCGGACCACGATGCCAGCGGCTTGGCGGCCGACGCGGTGCTCGCATTCGACTTGCTGGCCCGAGACATTCCTTGGGAGAGCTTGCAGGCCGCCGAGCGGGCTTTCGACGAGGCGCCGCGCGAAGCGTTGAACGCGGACGAAATCGAAACGCTGTTGCGCTGGCGCGAGTCGGCCGAGCGAGCGCCGCAGCGCGGCCGACGCGCTTGCTCGCCGCGAATCGGCGGTTATCGGCTGCGCGCCGAACCGCTGGAGCGGCGCGACGTTCCGACTCCCTTATTCGCCGTTCACTTTCTGATCGCCGGCCTGGCGCCGCCGATCACGGCTTGGGAGAACGAGCGCTCGCCGGCCGCCTTGCTGCGGCAGCCGGTTTATATTGCAGACGATCGTACCGGGGCCGCGGAATTTCCGCCTGTCGGCGAGCTTTCTGCTAAAGTTCGTCCGGCCGACGACCGGCGAAGCGCGGCGAACGATTGGGCGATCGTCGAATTGCTGGCCGCCTCGGCGCCCAACAGCCGTTTTCTCGAACCGCTCGGCTGCTGCGCCTAGGGTAGGGTGGGGCGCCGCCCCGCGCGCATCGAAGCCGAACCGGCGAAGCGCGGCAGAGCGTAGCAATGCGCGCCGAAAAGCGCGTGGGGCTGCGCGAAATTTACGATGTGGGGGTCCGATGCGGGGCCAAGTCTACGTCGATTTCGTTCCGCGCCATGACCGCCGCAGGCGCTCTTTTACTTAGCCCAGGCATTTATGCCTGGGATCTGGGAAGATTTTACCCCCGATTCCGATCGGCGTCTCGCGGCCCGCGAGACGCCGATCGTGGGGAGGGTCGTGTGTGCCCCGCGAATTCCCAGGCGTAAACGCCTGGGCTACATAAAAGTTTTCCGCGTTTGAGCCGTTGAACGAAAGACGCCCCGTCGTGGCCGAACAAAAACAGGACAAACGATCTCTTTACGGAACCACGATCTTGCGCAGCCCAGGCTGCGCCCCCACCTTACGTTTTCCGGCCTACAATTGAGCACAAAGGCGAGCCCTACCGCGGAGTGGCCGAACTCCGCCCATCGTCCTTGAGCCTCACTCGCGAAAATCGCATGAACCAGACCGTCAACGAACAGCGCACGGGCATTCAGGAAAACCTGTTTCGCATGCTGGGGCGGTTTCCGGAAATCGCCACCCAGCACGATTATTTTCTGGCCGCCGCCTTCACGGTGCGCGATCAGATCCTGCGCAACTGGGTGCGCACCGCCTCGACCTACTTCGAACACGCCAGCCGCACCGTGTGTTACCTGTCGGCCGAGTTCCTGATCGGCCCGCAGTTGGGCAAGAACCTGCTCAATCTGGGCATCTTCGAACAAGCTCGCCAGGCGGCCCACGAACTCGGTCAGGATCCCGACGCCTTGCTGGCGCAGGAAGAAGAACCGGGCTTGGGCAACGGCGGCCTGGGCCGGCTGGCCGCCTGCTACATGGACTCGTTGGCCACGCTCGAAATTCCGGCGATCGGCTATGGAATTCGCTACGAGTTCGGCATCTTCGACCAGGAGATCCACGACGGCTGGCAAGTCGAAAAGAGCGATCGCTGGCTCCGCTTGGGCTATCCCTGGGAGATCACCCGGCCCGAGATCAGCTTCGAAGTGAAGCTCGGCGGGCATATCGAGCCGTACGTCGACGAGTCGGGGCGCTACTGCGTGCGCTGGAAGCCGGAACGCGTGGTGCTGGGCACGCCGTGCGATACGCTGATGCAGGGCTACGGCGCGGGCACGGTCAACATGCTGCGGCTGTGGAAAGCCGAGGCGCACGAGTCGTTCGACTTCCAGGCGTTCAACGTGGGCGATTACTATCGCGCGGTGAACGAGAAGATCGTTTCGGAGAACATCACCAAGGTGCTCTACCCGAACGACGAGCCGGCCGCCGGCAAGCAGTTGCGGCTCGAGCAGCAGTATTTTTTCGTCTCCTGTTCGCTGCAAGACATGATTCGCATCTACAAGCAGCGCGAAGACGACCTGAGCAACTTTCACCGCAAGTACGCGATCCAGCTCAACGACACGCACCCGGCCATCGCCGTGGCCGAACTGATGCGGCTGTTGGTCGACGAGCACGGCATGGATTGGGAGCAGGCCTGGCACGTGACCAGCAACGCCTTCGGCTACACCAACCACACGCTGCTGCCCGAGGCGCTGGAAAAGTGGGCCTGGCCGCTGTTCGAGCGCGTGCTGCCGCGGCACTTGGAGATCATCTGCGAGATCAACCGGCGATTCCTGGATGAAGTCGCGGCCAAGTATCCGGGCGATACGGAGAAGGCGCGGCGGATGTCGCTGATCGGCGAAGGAGAGGAAAAGCAGGTCCGCATGGCGCACCTGGCTTGCGTCGGCAGCCGCGCCGTCAACGGCGTCGCCGCGCTGCACAGCGAACTGCTGAAAGAAACCGTGCTCAAGGACTTTTACGAGCTGTGGCCCGAGAAGTTCTCCAACAAGACCAACGGCGTCTCGCTGCGCCGCTTCTTGTTGCTCTCGAACCCGGGGCTGACCAAGCTGATCAGCGACGCCATCGGCGAACGCTGGCTCAAAGATATCAACGAGCTGCGCGAATTAGAGAAGTTCGCCGAAGATCCGCACTTCCGCGACCGCTGGCGGGCGGTGAAGCTGGCCAACAAATCGCGGCTGGCCGGCGTGGCGGAAAAGACGACCGGCATGAAGCTCGATCCGCGCGCGATGTTCGACATCCACGTCAAGCGGATTCACGAGTACAAGCGCCAGCACCTGAACGTGCTGCGGCTGATCAGTCTCTATCGGCGGCTGAAGGCGAATCCGCACCTGGAGATCACGCCGCGGATCTCGATCTTCGGCGGCAAGGCGGCGCCCGGCTACTTCATGGCCAAGCTGATCATCAAGCTGATCAACTCGGTGGGCGAGACGATCAATTCCGACCCCGACGTACACGGCCGGCTCAAGGTCGTGTTCTTCCCGAACTTCAACGTGCAAAGCGCCGAGGTGATCTACCCGGCCGCCGACTTGTCGGAGCAGATTTCGCTGGCCGGCACGGAGGCTTCGGGCACGGGCAACATGAAGTTCTCGTTCAACGGCGCGCTGACCATCGGCACGATCGACGGCGCGAACATCGAGATTCGCGAAGAGGTCGGGGCCCAGAACTTCTTCGAGTTCGGCCTGACCGCCGGGGAAGTCGAGCGCCGCAAGGCGGCCGGCTACCGGCCGCGCGAAATCTACGAACAAAACGCCGAGCTGCGCGAAACGATCGACATGATCGCCTCGGGCGCCTTCTCGCGCGGCGACAAGCAGCTCTTCGAGCCGCTGGTGCAATCGCTGCTCGAGCGCGACGACTTTCTCGTGCTGGCCGACTTCGCTTCGTACCTGGAGTGCCAGGACCGCGTGGCGCACGCCTATCGCGACTCGGAAAGCTGGACGCGAAAGTCGATTCTCAACGTCGCGCGGATGGGCAAATTCTCCTCCGATCGCGCCATCCGCGAGTATTGCCAAGACATCTGGCACGTGGCCCCGGTCCACGTGCCGCTGGCGTAGGGTCGCAGCCCCACGCGCGACACTGCTGGAGTTCCGAGTCGTTGTATACAGGGGAGTTGTTTATTCCTCGGTGCGTAGAAGGCGGCCGGCAAAGAGATACGAGGACCGCGAGCGGATTTGCACCGGCAACGCTTGCCACCAGCTTTAGAGATCGTCCTGCTTTTTGGAGGACGAGGCAAGACGTCAAGCCGGCGCCATTACGGGTTCCTCTTCTCTGTTCCGACTGCGGCAGACGCTGTTACCGGCAAGTCAAGTTGCATCGAGAACGATCACATGCGAACGAAATCCGCGACTCGGAAGCATCCGGAACTGAGAAGAGGAACCCGTAATCCGATGCAGCGGCAAGGACAGGCAGATCCCGGCGACGGTTTCGCGCATCAAAAGGAGCGAAATGAGGCGTAGACAAGCAGGACGATCTCTTTAGCTGGTGGTAGGAAAGCCAGCTCTGAAACGTCGTCCGGCCGGCTTTAGCCGGCTTCTGCTTGAAGTGGACGCTTGCACAAGCCGGCTAAAGCCGGCTAAAAGACAACCAGTGCTGTTGCTCGAATACCACCAGCTAAAGCTGGTGGCAGACGGCAAAGGGCACTAGCTACAGAATTTCCGGTGGGCTGGGAATAGGGAAGTTATTTAATCCCTCAGCTAACCTCTCCCTGTGGAAGAGGAGCAAGGCAGAAGCCTTGTGATCGTCAATCGCGCGTGGGGCTGCGCCCCACTCTACATGCCGTCGGTGTCCCGCCGCCGGTTGGACCGGCCCGCCCTTACTTGGCCGCCGCGATGGCCATCGTCTCCAACAACTTTTCGACCAGGTCGCAGAGCCGCTCGATCCGGCGTTCGGCCGGGTCGATCGCTTCGGGACGCTGCGTCTCTTCGCCCAACTGCCGCGGCAGCGCGCCGCGGACGACGCGCAGATAGCCGGCCTCCAGCGAGCGCTTGATCTCGTGCAGCCAGTCGGGCAGATAGGCGCCGGCGACCGCTTCCAAGGCCGGCGGCAGGGCGATGCCGCGCGAGACGATCTCGTCGCGCGCCGCTTCCCACGCGGCCTCGTGCAGCGGCTCGCGCAGCCAGACCTGTTTTTCGTCCAGGTCGATGCGGATCACCGTGCCGGGGATGCCCTGGGGAAAGTGAAACGCCAGCTCCATGAAGTTCTTTTCGTGCTGCGCCATGCGGTTGAAGTCTTTGCGACCTCGCAGCGTGCGCTTCGCCGGCGGAAAATACAAGTTGCCGTCTTTCGGCGTCTCGACGGCGGCTTCGAGGAGTTCGGTTTTCATTGAGCGTCTCCATGCGATGGAATTAAGAAATGCGAAGAAGCAGAAGCTCACCACGGAGACACGGGGAGCACGGAGGAGGAGGTAGATGAATTGACGGCCGCGGTTGAAACGCGCGTCCTAGCGCCGTTAGCCACGGATGAAACACAGATCAAACACGGATGAGACGCAAATCCTTAAAAACTGCACCGATAACGAATCTCAGCCAAAGGGAATTATCCGTGTTCGATCCGTGTTTCATCCGTGGCTCGCTCCTCCGTGCCCTCCGTGCCCTCCGTGCCTCCGTGGTGAACGCAAACGACGAATTGTCAACGTGGCCTGCCCTCACCCGACCTCTCCCAAAGGGAGAGGAGAAAGGCGGACTTTAGTGCAGCGGCGCGTCGGCCATGAAGCTCAGCCCGGCGCCGTCCATGAAGCGGCCGGCGTAACGGCCGCGGGCGGTGATCAGCACCTCGTTGGCCAGCCGCAGCGTCTTGCCGTCGTTGGTCATTTCGATTTGCAAGCCTTGCCGCCGCCACATGCGGTACAGGTTCAGCTTGCCGAAGAACAGGTCGTTGCCCGCCAGGTCGTTCGAGATGCGGAACGGCCGGTCGGCCAGCGTGTACTGCTCGTAGTCGTAGCCGAAGATGCGCCGCTGATCGGTGCCGCTGACGCTGATGCCGCGAATCTTGAACCAGCACGAGTCGTTGGCCACCCAGCAGACCGACGGATCGTTCTTCTGGCGGTACTGTTTGGGCAGGCTGGCGATCATGTTTTCCACGTCCGACACGACGAACGGGCCGGTGGTGCCGTTCTTGGCCACCACCGAATTGACGCCGCTGGCGTTGGCCAGCCCTTGCGGCTGCGTGACGCCGTCGCCGGCGGCGATCACGTGGTCGAGTTCGTGCGTCAGCCGGCGGCCCATCAACGTCGAGATTTCGGCGCCGACGTGTACCGGCGAATCGGAGAGAAAATCTCGCCCGATGGTGATCGCCATCACGATGTTGAACACCGACGAACTGATGCCCGCCACGATGCCGTCGGTGGTCTGCAAGGGGATCGTCGCGCCGGAGCCTTCGTTGCTGGTCCAGTTCGCCGTGGGGCTGGCCAGCGAGCCGGTTTTCACCTGGTTGCTCGCGCTCAGTTCGCGCAGGTCGACCAGCGGAAACAGCTCGCCGCTCAAGAGCGGAAAGGTCACGATGTCGGTGTCGAAAAAGTACGGCACCAGCGAGGCGCCGCCGCTCGTGGCGTCGTCGATGAAATCGGTTCCCTTGCGGCCGAGCGCGGCGGCCAGCGGAGTTCCGGTGTAGTGCTGCCCGCCCACGTCGCCGCACCACAGATGATCGTTGTGCAGTTCCTTGAGCAAATCGCGCTCGTGCTCCGACAATGGCCGCACGTCGATGCGGCTGCGCAGCGCGAGCTGGCGGAAGTAGGCGCCGATCAGCGCGTGCTCGCGCTCGCTGGGCATTTCGACCGGCAAGCCGCCGCGCAGCACGGGCTGGTCCGTCTTGGCGTGGACGCCTTGGGCCCGCTTCGAGCTATAGCGCGCGCTGGGCGCCTTGACGTCGATCCGCGCGGTCGCCTCGTCGCGAGCGCCGGCGGCAAACAGCATCGAGGGTTGAACGGAAGAATCACTTAACATCGGTGCAATACCTTTCACGTGCGAAGGATGCCGATCGGAAGTCGCCGCGAGAGCGGGCGACTGCGAATCGGCGCTGAGGCGCTGCGCCGCGAGGGAAGCGTGGTGTGACCGAAGTTCGATGCCGCTCGCGGCAAAGTCGCGAAGAATCTGCTCGCGTTCGGCGACGAGCAATTCCGCCCAGCGCGGCGGCGCCAGGCGACCGGCGGCGTGCTGGCGACGATACCACTCGTCCAATTCGTCGTCCGAGGCGCTGGCCGCCAAACCGCGTTCGACCGCATACTTGCGAACGGGGCCCATGTTTGTTGCCTTTCGTTTTTCGCCAGAAAAGACCTGGTATGCCGCGAGTGGCGCCCGGCTTGCGCGCCGCAAAACGTCGTCGGCGCCAGATGCTTTCAAGCTAGCGGCCAGGCGGCTTGGGCTGGGATTAGTAGGCGGTAGATCGTAGGTGGCATGTAGGGAGCAAATTCAAAATGCAAAATTCAAAGTGCAAAATCGGAGATTCCCACCGCCGCTTTGCATTTTGCATTTTGCGTTTTGCCTTTCTCTCGCCGACGAGAGGCTTCCTTCGATGCCGCTTCAGATTGTCGACCTTTTCGCGCGTCGGGCTGCGCCCCACCCTACGGCTCCGAGCATTCGTCCCCTTCTACCGCCTACCAACTACCGTCTACCTGCTATAAAATCACCGCATGGCGACGAATCTGACCCCGCAATACCACAAGGCCGAAGAAGAATATCGCCGCGCGGCGACCACGGAAGACGAGCTGAAATGGCTCGAAGTCATGCTGCGCGAGATGCCGAAGCATAAGGCTTCGGAGAAGCTGCAGTCGGAACTCAAGCAGAAGATCAGCAAGGCCAAGAAGGAACTGGAGGCCGAACGCAAGTCGGGCAAGAAGGGGCACAGCGTCCGCATCCCGCGACAAGGCGCCGGCACGGCGATTCTGCTCGGCGGGCCAAACGCCGGCAAGAGCCGCTTGCTCGCGGCCCTCACGCGCGCCACGCCCGAGGTGGCGCCCTATCCGTTCACCACGCGCGCCCCTTTGCCGGGCATGATGCCTTGGGAAGACGTGATGGTGCAGCTCCTCGATACGCCGCCCATCACGCGCGACTATCTCGAACCGTACATGCAAGGCTTGATCCGCGCGGCCGACGTCGCCGTGCTCGTGGTCGATCTCGGCGCCGACGAGGGCATCGAACAACTGCAAGAGCTGCTCGACCGACTGGCCGGCACCAAGACGCGACTTGCGAAGGAGTCGATGCTCGACGAGGAAGACGTCGGCATTTCCTACACGCAGACGCTGCTGGCGCCGAACAAGATCGACGCGCCGGGCGCCGCCGAGCGTCTGGAACTGCTGCACGAACTTTGTCCGCTGGAGTTTCCCGAGTTCGTGATCTCGGCCGAAACGGGCGCCGGGCTCGACGCGCTGCGCGACGCGATCTATCAGGCCCTCGGCGTGGTGCGGGTCTATACCAAGCTGCCGACGGCAAAGACGGCCGATTTCGAGCGCCCGTTCACCGTTCGCCGCGGCGACACCGTGCTGGATGTCGCGGCGCTGGTTCACAAAGACCTGGCCGAGAATTTCAAGTTCGCCCGCGTCTGGGGAATCGCCGTTCACGACGGCTCGGTGGCCAAGGCCGACTATGTGTTGCACGACAAGGACATTCTGGAGTTGCACGCATGAATAACGTGCAAATCGCCGCGTGTCTCGAAGAAACGGCCGACATCCTGGAGTTTCAGGCGGCGAATCCGTTCCGCGTGCGCGCGTATCGCAATGCGGCGCGGGCGATTACCGAGTGGCCGGAATCGATCGCCTCGATGCTCGCCGCCGAGAAGCCGCTCACGGAGATCGCGGGCGTCGGCGCCGACTTGGCCGAGAAGATCGCTGCGCTGTCCATGACCGGCGTGTTTCCGCTGCTCGAGGAGTTGCGGGGCCAAGTGCCGCAGTCGGTGCTCGCGCTGCTGCGCGTGCAGGGTCTGGGGCCGAAGAAGGCCGCGGCATTGCACAAGGAATTGAAGATCGCGTCGCTCGATGAATTGCGCGAAGCGTGCGAGGCCCATCGCGTGCGCGAATTGAAAGGCTTTGGCGAGAAGACCGAGCAAGCCATTCTGGCCGGGCTGGCGCTGGCCAGCACGGCGCACGAGCGGATGCTGTGGGCCGAGGCCGACGAATGGGTGCAGCAACTGCTGGCCTATCTGCGCACGGCTCCGCACGTCGAGCAATTGCAGGCGGCCGGCAGTTATCGCCGCGGTCGCGATACGGTCGGCGATCTCGATTTCTTGGCCGTCTCTTCGCAGCCGAAAGAGGTGATGGGACTGTTGGCCGAGTTCCCTGAAATCTCCGAAGTCATCGCCCGCGGCCCGACCAAAATGTCGGTGCGGCTGGCGAAAGGTCCGCAGCTCGATCTGCGCGTCGTGCCGGCCGAAGCGTTCGGGGCGGCGCTGTTGTATTTCACGGGGTCGAAAGATCACAACGTCGTGCTCCGCGGGCGAGCCAAGGATCGCGGGCTGAAGATCAACGAATACGGCGTGTTCGAAGGCGACCGCTACATCGCCGGCCTCACCGAGGAAGACGTCTACGCCACGCTCGACTTGCCCTGGTTTCCGCCCGAGCTGCGCGAGGCCCGGCACGAATTCGAGTGGGCCGACGCCGGCGCCTTGCCCGAGCTGATCGAGCCCGAGCAGATTCAAGGCGATCTGCACATGCACACCACCGAAAGCGACGGCCAGGCCTCGCTCGAAGAAATGGTCGCCGGCGCGCAGGCCCGGGGCTTGAAGTACATCGCCATCACCGATCACTCGAAACGCGTCTCGATGGCCAACGGGCTCGACGGTCGCCGGCTGCGTAAACAGTGGGCGCAGATCGACCGGCTCAACGAGAAGCTCAAAGGCTTCACCGTGCTCAAAGGAGTCGAAGTCGATATCCTGGAGAAAGGCGGGCTCGACCTGACCGACGACGTGCTGGCCGAGGCCGATTGGGTCGTGGCCAGCGTACACTACGGGCAGAACCAGCCGCGCGAGCAGATCACGAAGCGAATTCTCGAGGCGCTGGCCAATCCGTACGTCTCGGCCATCGCCCATCCGACCGGCCGGCTGCTCAATCGCCGCAATCCGTACGACGTCGATCTCGAAGCGGTGCTCAAGGCCGCGCACGAGCACGGCAAGTTCATGGAATTGAACGCCAACCCTTCGCGGCTCGACCTGGACGATCTGGCCTGCGCGGCGGCCAAGCTGCAGGGCGTGCCGATCGTGATTTCGACCGACGCCCACAACGTCGACAGCTTGAACCACATTCGCTACGGCGTGTTGCAAGCCCGCCGTGCCGGGCTCGGCAAGGCCGACGTCGTCAACACGCACGCCTGGAAGCAAGTGCAGAAGCTGCTCGGCAAACGCTCCGCCAAATGAATCCTACTCCCTCTCCCTTTGGGAGAGGGCCGGGGTGAGGGCCGCACTATGAATCCGTTCTCCACGCGCTTCGTGCGGCCGGGCGCTTTGCCGTATTACTTTCCGCCCGGCCAAAGCGCCGAACAACTCGCAGCCAAGTTCGCCGCCCAAGGGTGGCGCGGGCAGATCGTCGGTCCGCACGGCAGCGGCAAGTCGACGCTGCTGGCGGCGCTTGCGCCTTGGATCGAGCGTAGCGGCCGCAAGCTTCTAGGCTTCGTTTTGCACGACGGCCAGCGCCGCTTGCCAATCGCCGCGGACGAGCGCCGCGCGCTTTCGGACGCGAGCGTGCTCGTGATCGACGGCTTCGAGCAACTCAGCGCCTTCAACCGCTGGCGAATCGGCCGCTTGTGCCGGCGCCGCGGCTGCGGGCTGTTGGCGACGGCGCATGCCGACGTCGGACTGCCCGAGCTGTATCGCACCGAAACGAACGTCGAACTGGCGCGGCGCGTCGTCGAGGCATTGGCGCCAGGCGATCGGGCGATCTCGGCGGACGACGTCAAGCGGGCATTCTCGACGCGTCGCGGCGATCTGCGCGAGGCCCTGTTCGATTTGTATGATCTGTATGAACATCGCCGATTGCGCTGACGTAAACGGGTGTGAATGGAGGGCCGGGCGCCCTCGCCCGGCAGCGGTGGCAGTGGAGGGCCGGGCGCCCTCGCCCGGCCGCGGCGGCAATGGAGGGCCGGGCGCCCCTCGCCCGGCAAGAAACGTGGCCGGGCGCCCTCGCCCGGCCCTCCAATTCGCTCGGGAAGGGCGCCCCGTCCTACCTTTCCCGCACGTTTATTTTTCGCCACGTCGCCCAATTGTAATCTAGGCTTCCACGAGCGGACGAAAGCGGCAGGCGTGAAGCCGGCGTTAGAGTTCGCCCGAGCGGCAGACAAAGCCTGATTGAAATTTGCAGCCAAATGGCTCGCCTGCGCAAGCCGCCTGTTGACGCCCGGATGGCGAGCTTGTTTAACAAAAGAAGTCGAGAATTCGCCTCAAGTTTTGGGAGAGCGACGATGTATCGGAAGTTTCGCGGCGCGATTGCGGCCATGACCGCGGCGGCCACGCTGTTCGCCATGCCGGCGCAGAGCCATGCGATCTTTAATTGGTTCGGCTGCAATTGCGGAGCCAAGCCGGCCCCGCTCGCGGCGCCGGTGGTCGAAGCGCCCGTCGTGACGCCGACCGTGGTCAACTACATGCCGCAGAGCGGCTATCGCACGCAATACGTGACCGTCCCGATGACCACCTATCGGCCCGCGACCGGCTGCGATCCGTGTACCGGCTTTCCGGTGACGACGATGCGCCCGGTGATCTCCTACGTGCAGCAGGCGCGGCTCGTGCCTTACACGACCTACCGCGCCGTGTTGACCTCGCCCGCCAGTCCGTGCGCGCCGGTCTATGGCGCGGCGGCCTACGCGCCGGCCTCCACGTGCTCGGGCTGCAGCGCGGCGCCGGCGACGCAGCCTTATTACAGTCCGGCGCCGGCCAGCCCCGCGCCGATCAGGGCTTCGCCGCTGGGCGCCGCGCCGATCGGTTCGGCTTCGCCCGGCGCGCCGACGTTGGCCCCCAGCGAGAACCCGCCCGCTTCGACGTTCACGCAACGGCCGCCGATCATTTCCAGCGGCCCGGTGATTTCCAATGGGTCGAGCGCCGCCCCGAACGGCGCGCAAATCGAAACTCGGCAAAAGCCGATCGGCTTGCCGAACGCGGAAGAAAAGAAGACCTCGCCGGGCGAATCGAACGACCGCAAGAGTCCCGCCAAGGAGGCGCCGGAGAAGAAGGCCGAAAACGAGCCGGCTTCGACCTCTTCGTCGCCCCGGCTGATTAACCCCGGCGACCGCACGACCTCGCGTCCGGACGATTCGGTGCGGTTCGCCGTGCATCGCATCGTGGCTGAACGCCCGGCGGCCGGCAGCTACAGCCCGGTCGCCTGGCCGCGCGACGCGGCGGCTCTGCCCGCGGCGCCCGCTGCCAAGCTAGCGCCGAACCGCAGCCCGCCGGCAGCCGACGACGCCGACGGTTGGCGTCCCTCGAACCGCTGATCGATCGCAGCCAATTCCAGTCAACCTTCCCCGGACTCGGCGACGAGTTCGGAGACCCGCAGCGCCCGCTTTGTCGCGACTCGTTCACGGCAAAGCGGGTTTTGCTTGCGCGCTTCCTCGACTGCCATCTACCGTTCGCGTCGAAGCGCGTGGGGCTAGCGCCCCGCCCTACGCGGCTTACGTCTCCACCGCTTTCGTCTTCACGCCCGCCCAGCCGCCTTCGTCCGCGGCGCCGACGATATAAATCTCGATCTCCGGGCCGTTGATCCAAAACACGCGGGCGCCGGGCAAGCGCTCCTGAATGGTTTGCAACAGCCGCTCGTATTTCTCGGCGGTCTGGATCTCTTCTTCGTCGAACCAATCCTCCTTTTTCGTCAACTCGTCGAAGAACTCGGAAAGTTCTGTTTCGTCGACCTGGACGTTGGGGCCTTGGCCGGCGAGTGCTCGCAGGCGAGCGGCGCTCGGCGAGCCGTGCTCTTGCTGCCAATGAAAGGCCTCGAAAGGCTCGTCCGTCTCGCTCAGGTAGAGCAAACCGCCGGCGGCATGCTCGAGTTCTTCGACGATGGCCATGGGGCGTTGCTCCTATTCGCCGCCCGAACCGCCGTGGCTCAACTCGCCCAGCGTGTCGAGCGTTAAGTGCCAGCTCACCCAATTGGGCGTGCCTTTGTCGTTGTTGTAGGAGAGGGCGAAGAATTTCTTCTGCATCAAGAAGTTGTTCTTGTCCGCGCCGTCGTCGCTCGCCGCGCTCGGATTGCCCATCAACAGGTGCTCGTCGCCTTCTTCGTTTCTGGCTGTGCATGGCGCAATCGCCAGCGCGCCGAGCAACACGACTGCGCGAACTAACCGGCCGTGTAACACACAAAGTGAGCTACCCATCTCCTTTTCCTCGCGTTCGTGGTTGATGGTTGATTCGACGACGCTCCACGCGCTGCCAGCTTACAGGTTCCACTCAACTGGTTACAAGGCGCGTAGGGTGGGGCGCAGCCCCACGCGCGGCTCGCGCATCCATAGCCCGCGGGCGATTCGCCAATGCGAATTCACGCCGAGAGCACGTGGGGCTAACGCCCCACCCTACGCTCGCTCCCTCTCCCTTGGGGAGAGGGTTGGGGTGAGGGTGAATTCCAATCCGCTTCAGCCCTCACCCGGCCTCTCCCAGAGGGAGAGGAGGAGAATCGCGTGGGGGCCAGCGCCCCACTCTACCGCTGCCGCCCGCTTGCCGCCTTCAACCATAACGGCGATGAAGCTCGAGCAAAGGCCCCTCTTGGCCATCGTCGAAAGCCTTCACGGCTGCGATGTATTCGCTGCGAATTTCGCTCTCCGCTCCGATTGTTTCTTCCGGCCAGTGGATGATGTCGGCGCGATTCAATTTAAGCCAAATGTTGGCGAGCATTCTGGCCCAGCGGCCGTTGCCATTCAAAAACGGGTGAATCGATACGGCCCTGTAGTGCAGCCGCGCCGCTTGCTCGATCAAATCATGGCCGAACTGATTCCAGGCGGCAAGGTCTTCCGCAAGGGCTTGCAGTTCCTGGTTCACCATGTAGAAGGGAATGCCAAGATTCAGGTTTCGCGTCCTGACTTTGCCCGCCCACTGCCACACCTCGCCAAACATCTCGCGATGCAGCTTCAGCAGCCAAGCAAAATCGAATTTTGCGCTTCGCTTCGTAGGACGTCTCGCCAGATACTTGACGGACGCCTTCAGAATGTTCTGCGCTTCGGCGAAATTCAGTTGCTCGCGCGTCGAGACGCCCTTGAGCTTCAGCCCGGACACATCATCGATGGGCGTATCGCCCGGCAGCGTATTCCAGTTTAGTCCGTCCACAGGCGCCGGCGAGAACCGCCCAGTAGGGTCTCAACCGCGAGGTCAACCAAATCCCTGCGGCTCTCTGGCGACGTGATGGCTTGGCCCTCTAACGCCGAAGTGCCTTGCACCATCCCCACCAGCTTCGACGCCTTTTCGGCAGCCGCCGCTCTGCGGAACTCGCTTGAGGAGGCTTGCGGCGTCAGGTCGATCGTCATGCCTAGCGCGGCGGCGATGGCCACGACATGCTCTAAGTCGGCCGATTTCTGCGTGCCCGAAAGCATTCGCTGAAGCGTGGCCTTCGAGACGCCGCTGCGCTGGGCCAGCGCAGCGATGCTCATTCCCAGCTCGCGCCGCCTAGCGTTCAGCCTGCTTAGGCATTGTGTCGCCGTCATCGACTTGCTCCATATCATCGTAAATCTACATCAATGGTGATCTAATTTCAATATAAACGAATCAAAAACGATGTCATTCACTGGATTTTCATACTACAGGTGGGTTCGCAAAGCCAGATTAGCTGGTTGCTCCCTGAAGGTAGGGGATCGGCAGGACGGCGCAACCGCGCGATTGAGACGCGGAGCCAGACAGAAGGCACGCTCGGCCACGATGGTGCTCAACGCGTGGGGGCAACGCCCTGCCCGATGGTTGCTGAAGCCTCTCGCGCGCTACTCTCTTTCAGGCGCGGTGAGCGTCTTTATCGTCTCGGAACTATCCGCAGTATGGCTCGTCTTGACCGTCCGGATTACTACCCATGTATAGGTCTTTGTCCATCGCCGCGTGAATGAAAATAGCGTGCGCGCCCGAGATGGCCCGCCCGAGTTCAAAGGCGCCCCGTCGGCCGCTCGCTTCTTTTGCGGCCGTTGAAGCACGCTCTGCGCTGCAAACGCGAACCACCCGCAGACCAAACAAGCCTCGGCAGCGAAATAAATCTCGTTGGCGTTCGTCGGGCGCGCTGCCCGCGGCTCTCTGGGGAAATACGCAGGGTATGCACGAGACGCCGCCGCAATCCCAACCGCCGCGAATGCCGCGCTGCAAACCACGGCCCAAGGTCTCCAGCGCGCCCCGAAGACGCCCGTGCATACTCCAAGGACGCTAGCAGGTCCGAGAATATCCAGGAGAACTCTATAAAACTGTCCTTTTTTCTCGCTATATAAATAGATTTCGCGGAGCATCTGGGCTGCACTCGTCTGCTGCGCTCCCATGTACCAGTGCAGGGCGAGTTCGATCGAGGCCACGACCGCAAAAGCGCATCCGATCGCCAGAAGCCTGGTCGTTATCGAGCATAACTTCACGGCTTAACCTCGCGTTCAGCCCGCTGCTATGAAAACAAGCCCAGGATCGGCGCAGCCGCCGTCAGGGCCTGATTGACGTCGGCGGGCACGCCGCGAGCAATCCGCACTTCGTTCACGTCCAACAGCGTGTGCATCACCGTGCCGAGCAGGTGCTTGATCGTCACCGGCTCAGAGAGCGGCTGGCCGCCGTCGCGCGTCGATTGGCCGAGCACCTGGCCCATCGGCAATCCGCCGCCGGCCAACAGCAGCGGCGCGAGATTGCCCCAGTGATCGCGGCCGCCGCGAGCGTTGATCCGCGGGGTGCGCCCCATCTCGCCGCAGACGACGAGCAAGATGCGCTTGTCGAGCCCGCGGGCGTGCAGGTCGTCGATGAAGGCCGACAGGGCGTAGTCGAGCGGCAGGCCCATATAGCCCATCCCTTCGTCGACGCCGGCGTTATTGACGTCGGAGTGCATGTCCCACACGAAACTCGTCGTCACCGTGACGAAGCCGCAGCCCGCCTCGCACAGCCGCCGCGCCAAGAGCAGCAGCTTGCCGAGCGACTTGGCGTTGTCGATATAGTTCGGGCGGTTGTTCCACTTCGTGCTGATCGCCTGCGGCCGCACCAAGGGCGCCGTGTCGTAGCGGGCCACCGTGTTCGGATCTTCCTTCGACAGATCGAAGGCGTCGGCCATGCCGCCCAGGATCACGCGGAACGCCTGCTCGCGCATGCCGTCGAGTCCTTCAAGTGCGCCGGCCGCGTCGAGCGCCCACCGCGCTTGGTCGAAGCGGCCCAACAGCGCCCGCCGATCGCCGAGCCGGTCCAGCGGCAGTTCGAGCCGCATGGCCCGTTGCATTTCGCCCTTGCCGCCGGGCACGAACGGCGCGGTCGATTTGCCCAACGTGCCGGTGGCCTCGAAGTCTCCAAAATTCTTGATCGGCGGTTTCGTGTCGGGATCGACCGCTTGGGGGTAGAGGGCGGCGTTGGTCGGCATGCCGGTGCGCGGATGGTTCGAGCCGGCGATGCGGCTATAGATCGAACCCATGTTGGCGCCCAGCGTGTCGCGGCAGACGACCGGCTTGATGTCGTGGTTGGCGTCGCCGGTGGTGAACGAGCGGACGATGGAGAGCTTGTCGGCCAGCGAGGCCAGTTTCGGAAACGTGCCGCCGAAGGTGACGCCCGGAATGCGCGTGGCGACTTCGCCCGTCGCGCTATGGATGTCGGAAGGCGCCGACATTTTCGGGTCGAACGTCTCGAACTGGCTCGGCCCGCCGTGCAGGAACAGGAAGATCACCGACTTATCGCGCACCAAGCGGCCCGCCTGCGCCGCAGCCGCCTTCGCCTCCAGCAAACCCGGCAGCGACAGCCCGCCCAACGCCAATCCTCCCACGCGCAAAAACTCGCGGCGGCCGAAACGAGCCCGAGAATCGCACAGCGACAGCACGGCAGGATCTCCGGTGGGGAAGGACAGCGGAGGGAAGTCGCTGTTTATCGTATCAAGGATGATTGATTGGAACAACGGAGCAGGAGGTAGGCTGGGCGGCAGCCCCACGCGCTTCACGAAATCGGGCAACCGCCCGGATTTGGGCGGTTGGCCGATCAATGACTTCGCAATTGCAATGTCTAGCAATCCGCTGTTCGCACCTTAATCGCGTCTTTCAACCGGGCCTTCCAATAAGGCGTGTCGCGACGGATTTCGTCCATGAAGCGACAGGCCATCGGGCTCGGCTTGGCCCCCTGCTCCCAGGCGCGCACCGATTTCACCGAGACGCCGAGAAACTGCGCGAACAGCGCCTGGCTGGCGTTGAGAAGTTTTCGCGTTTCCTTGACCCGGTCAGCCGTATAAACATGCGGTTCCAATTCAAGGACCACGCGGCGGCAAGTGTACTTCTTCTCGATCGGCGCGTCCGATCGCAAGTCGTCCAAGAACTCGTCGAAGCCTTCGACGAGCTCTCGCTCCGCATCCGTCAGTTTTGACTTGTCGATCATGTCATTCGCCCGAGGGGCCGTTAAGTCGTCCTCATCATCCAACTCGAGTTCGGCCCACCGTTTGGTAAACGGGCGCAATTCGATAAACTCAAGCAAGTCCTCAGGCTGGAGATTGCGATCGCGTGAAATCACTGCAAGCTTTTTCCGGGATTCCCTTTGCTTCGCGATTTTTCTCCGCCCGGCAGGCGAGCCGTGTCGCCCGCCAATTAACTATACCATTTAATAGCAGGTTTTTACAGCCCTTTAGACACGAGCAATCTAGCTCCGAACGCCCCGCAGAAGCTCCGCATGTCTCTTAATGCACGGGCAGCGGCTTCAACATTCTCGCCTGGCCTGCTTTCGACTGGTCGATCATTTCCCGATGGGACACGACCGAGGCCCGCTGGATTGCGGCCGATGCGATCGGCGGTCGGCGACCTCTCGTGCTGCGCATCACCGTTCCGACTCGCAGCGCACGGCATCGGCAAGCGGCGATTCACACCGTCTGGACGCCCGGGTTCCCTTCGACGCCATACCGTCGCATCGTGCGCCCCTACGGTTTCCGCAAGCGCAACGAGCTGTGGCAATGTACGGCATCGAACGCCCTCGGACGCGACGATGAATTCTCGTGAGTCGGTAGGACGAAATTCCAGCGTAATGCGCGTGGGGCTGCGCGGCCTCGGTTTGGAAAGTAAATTGCAGCCTCATCCTGCGTCGGTTCGTCAATCCAGATCATCAGCCCGTAGCCGATGGGGTTGGGCTTGCCGCGAAGGTGTTCGTCGCTGGCGTAGGTGACCGGCGCGACGCCGTTGGCAGCGGGATTGATGCAGTGTGCGACGGCAGCCCCACGCGTCCGACGGTTCCCTTTTGTACAAAAAATCAGAGCGCATGTTGCCGCCGGTTCGTACAGCGTCTCTAATGCGTGACGCCTATCGTTTTTGCTGTCGCTCGAACCTCGATGCGCGTGGGGCTATCGCCCCACCCTACCCCCGTTACCTGTCGATGTAACTTCAACCTCCGAGGTCCTCATGATCGATTTCCAGCGCTTCTGGATGGATGGCGGTCGCGAATACGACGACTTGGAAGACGACGAAGACTTCGATGAGGAGGCGGCGGACGCCGAGGCGCCGCCGGGCGTGAGCGAGAACCAGATCGCCGCCTGGGAGAAAAAGCAGGGCGTGAAACTGCCGGAGCTGCTGCGCACGGCGCTCGGCCTGCGCAACGGCGGCTGCGTGCGCAACACGTCGATCGAAGTGCTGCCGCTGGAGCAAATGCAGCCGGTCGACGAGGATTTCTGGGAGTGGGCCCTATTTGACGACGACGAGGAGGAGGCGCCCGATCGCGAGTTGGTGTTCGTGTTCGGCGAAGAGACGGAGTTCGGTGCAAGGGTGATCATGAACTTCAACGCCCGCGGCCCCAAGGGCGAGCCGAGCGTCTACTTCGACTATCATGGCGAGAGCACGGACTTGCAGAACGACACGCTCTCCGGTTTCTTCAAGGCGATGCTGGCCTCTTCCGAAACGCCGAGCGTCGATTGGTCCCAGACCGAGCAGCTTGAGATCGTCGCCCGCGAGTCGATCAAAGTGGCGGGCAATTACAAGGGCCAGCCGGCGTCGCTCGACCAGGTGCTCGTGCGCGACGATGACCTCCTCGTGCTGTTCACGCGCGAGCGCTCGTCCGAGGGCGAATGTCTGACGCGGACCATGCTGCCGCTGCCGCTCGATTCGTCGTGGGCCGAAGTCAAGCCGTACCGGCCGGCGCTGATTCCAACGTTCGGGCTGCACCTGCAGCCGGAAGAGATCCACGACATCGTCCAACAGCAATCGGAGGAAAACGAAGACGGCCGCTGGAAGAATACGACCGACCGCGGCGCGCCGATCTACGTCACGTTCGAATCGACCGACCGCGGGCGGCTCGAGGCGCTGCGGAAGGAACTGCTCGGCGCCCACGGCGCTGCGCGCGCTCAGGCCAAGCAAGAACGGCAGGAGCAATTCGAACAGACGCTCGACACGCTCTCGCCCGAGCAGCGCACCGCCGCGCTGATGCGGGTGGCGCTGGCGATGAAGGACAAGATGGAGCGCGAGTTGGGCGCCGGACTGGGCGCCGGACTGGGCGATACGAGCGGCATGCCGCCCGAGTTGGCCAAGGCGGCCGAAGCGATGCAGAAGAAGATGCAGCAGATGGTCGAGCAAGCCCAACAGAAAATCGCCGCCCACCCGGTCGACGCCGAAACCATGCGGCAGCTCGAAGGGATGCTGGATGAGTTGGACGACGAGTAGCGCGTCAGCGCGTAGGGTGGGGCGCTAGCCCCACGCGCATTGACTCACGAATTTTCAAATTCGGTTCCCCAGGGCAATCGGCGACGGCGAGCGAGTCTTCGGCTGTATTCTTCAACCTCGTCAACGGTCAAAAATCGCGCGGTTTGCGGGTACACAATCTCGCAGCCATGTTGTTCGACAAGGCGCCGGATGACGCCTATCGCGTCCGCCGTTAGTTCGCTCCTGTCGAATGTCAGGTATCCATGCTCGTAAGACAATAGCCATTTCTCCGGCAGCCTGGGCGTTCCCGCTTCCCAATGAATCCCAATGGCAGCATGTTGCAAGCAATCTTCAACGACGTGCCAGCCCAACGGCCTTTTTACCGCGGGATGACCGCGATGAACGTGCTCATCGATTTGCACCTCGTCATCTCGATGTTCGAAGCAACCAACATAAAGAACGTCGATCATCGTCTTCCAACTCCCTTCGGAGCGATAGATGCATTCTTGGTTGCGCGAGAAAAGCAATCGCGAAAGCGCGAAAGAACGAAAACACGAAAGAGAGATCGGACGTCGGAGAGCACTTTTCAAGGACGGTTTCCGCAATTGTTTCGCGCTTTCGCCCTGTCGCGTTTTCGTGATCTTCCCGCCAGCCAACTCAACGCGATTCTAACCGCCCAGCGCGTGGGCGCAAGACGCCGAAAAGAAAAGGTTTCCGCGCAAAAAACGCCGCGCGCGGGCAGTGGCGGGCTGCTCCGCGCGCGACGCACAACCGTTCACGCTGGGCCCCGTTGCGTCCGTGCAGGGCGGCGCCGCAGCTTGCATGAAACTGCGCAACTGCGCTACTGGGTCGGCGCTACTGGGTCGTCAACGGAAAATCAATCGTCGCTTCGGCCGACGTAAGGGTCGCGGTCAGGGTCGTCCGATCGAAGCGGGAATACTTGCCCGGCAGTTGCTCGACGGCGCCGGCGTCGGCCGGCGTTTCATCGGCGGCCAGCGGCGAGCCGTCGGGTTTGACCAACCGGCTGATCGTGACCTTGCAATTGCCTGGGACGTTGGCTTCGCCGCCGGCGGCGGTCTGCAATTGATAGCTGCCGTCGTCTTTCGTCTTGCCCGCTAAAACCGCGGGCGGTTCGCCGCCCATGAATACGACGTCGGCGCCGGCCAGCGGCTTGCCGTCGAGCGTGACGACGCCCTTGATCGGCAGGTCGGACAGCTTGGGCCTTCCCGGCCCTCCTTTGCCGCAACCGCAGATCGCCAGGCAGACGACGGCGGCAGTGAACGAGTTTCGCATGCGTTTCCTCTTCGTACTACAATCGTTTTCTTTCTATGTGGGCCGCGGAGATTTATGCGGCACGTCGGCGGGGGCGAGCCACGGATGAAACACGGATCGAACACGGATGATTTTTTGGAACTTAAGACAACGAAGGTAACAAAGAAATAAAACTTCGTTTCCTTCGTTGCCTTCTGTTCTTATTCTTCCCCATCCGTGTTTCATCCGTGGCTCAATGGGTTGCGGACGAAGGCCGCGCGTGGCTTTGTTCCGCGGTTTCTCTCAACCGCGTGGCGCAGTCGGTCAGACACGGCGGGGTGGTAATGCATCGCGCGTGCCATTCGAACTCGTCGATGCATGCCAGGGCGCCAGGGACCGGCGCGCATCTCCTTGGCGGGCCATCGTTTGCCGCGTCTCTTGAATCTTTCGACGCAGCCATCCTGGCCGCGAAAGTGCAGTTGCGCCGTGCACGACGATGCGACGGGCGCCTAAGTTTCGAGCAGGCCCGGCCGACAGTCGACCGGGGCTGTAGGGTGGGGCGCGAGCCCCACGCGCATTGACTGCGCAGGAATGTCGCGCAAGAGGAGCGGGACGCGCGAGCGGCTTGGTTGCGCGAGAAAAGCAATCGCGGTCTTCCCGCGATCCATCCCGACGCGAATCAAACCGCCCAGCGCGTGGGGCTGACGCCCCACCCTACGGCTCGAGATCGGACCGATTTGCCGCTGCGGCCGTCGCCTGGAGGTCCGTATTTTAAAAATATGGAAAGACGCCGGGTCAGCTCTTTTTGTCGGCCTTGGTCGCTTTCTTGAACTTCAACTCGGCCTCGCGGTAGCGCAGCGTGCCTTCTTCGGCGTCTTCGCGCTTGCTCTTGACCTCGTCGCGGAGGAACTTCTTCAGCACCTTGATCGCCCGCAGGGCGCCGGCCTCGTTGAGCGGCAGCCAGGGCCGGGTAACGCGTTTTTTTGCGTAGGCTTCTTCGAGTTTCATGGCCTCGCTCGTCAACTCGGCCGTCAGCAGCGCCAGCGGGTTGACGATCTCGTTGCGGAGCTTTTCCGCCGTGAATTGGTCCATGGCCGCATTTCCGTGCTTCGGGGAACTTGCCCCGGCGCCGCTACGGCGCCGGCGCTGATTTTACCGCGATCTCCGATTTAACTCTAGCCGGCGAAAAGGGCTCCGTCCAATCATCCATATTTAATAAATATGGTTGACCATATTTGTAAAAAAATGTATAGTGCGGCGATGGACGCCAAGCCGCTCGGAATTGAATCAGGACGCACCGAAGCGAACGTAGACGCGGCAGCCTGCCGCGTTGCGCAAGAAGTAGACGCGGCCGGCGGCCGCTGCTACCGGGCGACGCTCGAGCTCGTGTTCGCCGAGATCGTGTTAGCGGACGGCAGCGTCTTGAGGCCGCGGCCCTGGCGGCCCGCTCGAAATCGCACGCCACGCCCTTCGGCCGCCCTGCTCGCCGCTCCGCCCTGCGCGGATGGCGCCGCAAGAAACGGCCGGCAACCGGAAAGGCTCGCCGCTCGCATGCACTCTCCGACCAACGCTTGCCACGCGCCCGCCAACGAGGCGGACGTCTTTCGCTCGCACTTCGAAAACGGCCAGTGGCACTGGAGCTATCACAATCCTCGCGGGCGGTTGCTGGCCCGCGGCGCCGAACGCGCCGACCGTTGGGCCGCGCATCGCGCGCTGCTGGCGGCAATCGCCGACTATTGCACGAGCGGCGAGGTTGAAGAAGAAGACGAGCCGTCTTGGCCGGGCGATCCATCAGCCGGAGATGCGGAGGCGTAGGGTGGCGTTAGCCCCACGCGCTTCGAAATCCATTTGCGCGCCAAGCGCGTGGGGCTGCGCCCCATCCTACCCAGGAAAGAGAGCTTGCCATGAAATTGCATGCGAAGCGCCGGCCGTTCGGCGAGGTGTACTGGCGCCGCGGGCGCTGGGAGTGGCGGCTGTTCGATCGGCCCGGCGGCCGGTTGCTCGCTCAAGGCCGGGCGGCGGGCAATTTCGAAGCCAATCGGGCGCTGAACGCGGCGGCCGAGAGGCGACGAGTTCGGAGTTGAAGTCGACGCGGCATCCCTGCCGCGTTTGGAAAAAGTAGACGGGTAGGGTGGGGCGCTAGCCCCACGCGAATCGAAAGCTGAAATCGCAATTGCGGCCTCCGGCGGCCGTGGATATTCCCAAGCGCGTGGGGCTGCGCCCCACCCTACGAAGAACTTCCGCCATGCACGAACTCGACTTCCATCCGCTCGCCAATGCGTTTCCAGGACTCGCCGAAGAGGCGCTGTTGGAGTTGGCGCACGATATCGAGGCGCATGGGCAGTTGGAGCCGATCGTGCTGTTCGAAGGTCGGATTCTCGACGGCCGGCAACGCTGGCTGGCTTGCCGCATGGCGGGCGTCGAGCCGCAGATGATCGACTGGCCAGGCCCCGGCGAGCCGGTCGCATGGGTGATCTCGAAAAATCTGCGCCGCCGGCACCTGAGCGATTCGCAGAGGGCGATGGTCGCCGCCCGGCTGGCCAACTTGTCGTGGGGGCAAAACAAGCGGGAGGTGCAAATTTGCACCTCCGGGCGCGACGTAACGCGCGACGAAGCGGCTGCGCTGCTGAACGTCAGCGCTCGCTCCGTCGCGTACGCCCGCAAGCTGCAAGCTTCCGGCGACCAGGAACTGCAAGCAGCCGTCGATCGGGGCGAGGTCTCGCTGCACGACGCAATGAGCGCGGCCGAACTGCCCCCGGACGCGCAGCGCGAGGCGCTTCGCGCGCAGCGGTCCGGTCAGGCTCGCACGCTGCGCGCGGCTGTAGGAGCGGCATCTTGCCGCTTTACGGACGAACAAAACCAGGCCCAAGCCGCGCCGCGCGACGCCAGCCCGTCCGTCGGCGAGGCGCCCGCCAACGAGCCGCCGAGCATCGCGGAAGTTTGCGAAGCGCTCGAGCGCGAATTGGGCAAGTTCGCGCGGCGGCTCGACGAACTGGCGCTGGCCCGCGGCGGCGACGACGAGCTCGCGCAACTCGCCCGGCGAGGGCTGAGCATCGTGAAGCAAGCGCTCGGGAAGATGGGGCGTAGGGTGGGGCGCTAGTGCCTCGTCAAGTATGAGTTGATGGGGGGTGCCTGGCGGCAGAGCGAAGCGATGCCCCAGCAAACTGGGGCTTCGCCAAGGCTCAGCCACCAGGCACCCAACTGTCAAAATAGCTTTGACAGAGCGCTAGCCCCACGCGGTTTGGAAGATCCACGACCGCCCAGGACCACGAAGAACCTGCGAACGGAGACCGCACCATGAACCAACCGCTCTGGCCGCACCAGCGCCGCGCGCTCAGGGAACTCTCGCACGCGGCGAAACGCGGCTTTCGGGCGATCTGCGTCACCTGCCCGACCGGCGGCGGCAAGACGCGGATGATGGCCGAAATCGCCCGCCGCTGCGTCAAACTCAAGTTCCGCGTGGCGCTGTTCACGCATCGCCGGCTGCTCACCGGCCAGGCCTCGGCGGCGCTCGACAAGCTGGAGGTCGACCACGGCGTGATGGCGGCGGGCTATGCGCCGGCCCTGTTTCGCGGCGTGCAAGTGTGCAGCCTGCAGACGATCCGCGCGCGCGTGTTTGGCAGCCAGCGCTGGGCGCTGCCCGAAGCCGACGTGGTGCTCGTCGACGAGGCGCACGCCATGACGGGCGCCGCCGCGCGGCAAGTGATCGAGTCGTACCGCGAACGCGAGACGTTCGTGTTCGGCTTCACGGCCACGCCCGTCGGCCTGGGCAAGCTCTACGAAACGCTGATTACGGCCGGAGTGAATTCGGAGTTGCGGCGCTGCGGGGCGATCGTGCCGTGCGACGTGTTCGCGCCGTGCGAGCCCGACATGCGCGGCGTGCGGATCAACAAGGTGGGCGAGTACGTACACCAGGGCGCCGTGCGGCGGATCATGCAGTGTACGGTGTTCGGCGACGTGTTCGATCATTGGCGGCGATTGAATCCGGGGCAGCGGCCGACGCTGTTGTTCGCGCCGGGCGTGCCCGAAAGCCAGTGGTTCGCCCAGCAGTTTTGCGAGCGCGGCGTCGAGGCGCTGCACGTCGGCGACGACACGCCCGACGACCAGCGGCAAGCGGCGCTGGCGGCGCATCGCGAGGGCCGGGTGAAGGTGATCTGCTCGTTCGGCATTCTGCGCGAAGGGGTCGATCTGCCCTGGGCCTGGCACGGCATCCTGTTGCAGGCCTGCGGCGCGCCGAGCACCTATTTGCAGATCGTCGGCCGGCTGCTGCGGGCCTGCGAGGGCAAGGAGCGGGCGATCTTGCAGGATCACAGCGGCGCCTGGCACCGCCACGGCTCGCCGAACGCCGACCGCGAGTGGCGATTGAGCGATACCGACCGGCAGCTCGCCCGTCGCGTGCATCGCTCGCGCTTGCGCGGCGAGGGGCCGGCCGAACCGATCTGCTGCCCGAAGTGTCAGGGCGTGCGCGCCGCCGGGCCGAAATGCCCGCACTGCGGCCACGAACACGTCCGCTCGGTGCGGATGGTGCGGATGACCGACGGGCGGCTGAAGCGGATGCAAGGCGCGACCGTCAAACGCCGTAAGGTTTATTCGGACGACGAGCGGCTATGGACCAGTTGTCTGTACGCCGCGGCGCATTCGGGGCACACGCTCGGCCAGGCTCGCGGCCGCTTCGTGCAGCGCGCCGGCAAGCCGTTGCCCGACGGATTGCCCCACGCGCCCCTCGCCGATTCGCTCGACTGGGACCGCCGCGCGCGAGACGTTTATCCCTGGCTGATGAAGAAAGCGAAAGTCCAAACGTAGGGTGGGGCGCAGCCCCACGCGCCCAGCCAGCGAAGCGCGTGGGGCTAACGCCCCACCCTACAACTACAACTCGGAATTGAATCTCATGGCAACTGTCTTATCCGCGGACGAACTTCAGCCGGGCGTGTACTGCACGGTGCTGCGCGGGCGGCGGCAAAAGCTGCAGCCGCGACCGTCGGGCGCCGCACAGCCGGCGACGCGCGAGTGTTACGACTATCTCAAGGGCGTGCCGCTGCAAGTGCTGCACGTCGAAGGACCCTATTTGATCGCGCACGTCGTCAGCAACGCCGAGCCGCCGCGGGCGATCCTCGACTTGCGGCAGGTGCAGCTTTGCCGCATCTCGCGCGAGTACGTCCGCGCGGTGACCGGGGCGGCATATCGAACAACGCTTTAACGTAGGGTGGGGCTGGCGCCCCACCCTACCCATGCCGGTTCGTCTCGTCGCCGGCTACATACCCGCCCTGAACCGCGGGAAGCGCAGGCGAGACTAGTTGCGGCCGCAGGCGTGGGCGGAAGACAGGCGAGAAACCGCCGCTCGACCCGACGAGCGAACTCCGCGGCCCCCATAGCGGGCTGAAATGCACACCAAAGAGCGCAGCCGGCCGCAACGAAACGCGCGCAAGCGCGAGCGTGTTCTGAGGTGGGGTGCGCGCAGGGGGAACGGCAAGCAAACGCAGCGGTCGGCGGGCGAGCGGGGGCGTCAGCCCCCTGGTGACGCGGAGGCTGACGCCTCCGGCTCGCCTGTTACCCAACTGCAACGTCCTCGCTGCCGATCAAAGCGATCAAGTGTTCGACCGTTTTCAATCCTCCCAGGAAAGGACGCATATGAATCCTCCAGCTTCGCCGCTTTCGAGCTTGCCGGCATCGTCGCCCTCTTCACCGTCTTCCCTTGGAGGAACTTCCGGCGCAGCCGGCCCGGGCGCGCAGCCGGGCGCCAAGCTTCGCAAGAGACTGCCTGGGGCGCGAGCCAGCGCCGCGACGACGAGCGCGCCTTTGCCGGAACCGGCGCGGGTGCTGGTGGTGGTACACCAGGACGGCTACGTCGAGGTGTTCGTGAAGGGCGAGAACGTCAAGAGCAAGCTGGTCGAGCGGCGCACCAGCATGACCGACCAGGAATTCGACCGGGCGATCGGCTACGCCTGGCAGGACGTCAACTATGCCACGCATTGCCGCCACACGGCGCTGGTCGAGCCGCCGATCAGGCGGATCGAGGACTTGGTTCGCGAGGTCTGGGAGCTGAAGCGCCGCTACCGCGTGGTCTCGCTGTCGAACGTGGCCTCGCTGGCGACGATCTCCCGCATCTGCGGCGCCAGCTTGCTCGATTGCATGGAGAGCCTGACCGACCCGGCGGACATGAAACGGTTTCAGCGCGAGTGCGAGCGCGCGGAGCAAGACGCGTAGGGCGGGGCGCGCCCGCTGATTCCGGCCCGGTCCGCCCGCGGTGAAAGGCGTCAGGTAACAGGCGAGCCGGAGGCGTCAGCCTCCGGGTCTGGCCCGCGCCGGCAGCACACTTGCCAATCGCACTTAACCACGGATGGCACGGATATCACGGAGCGGCGAAGCCGCAACCAAAGTCGCTTTTCGCTCCGCGAAAATGGCGCCTTTTTCGCGGAGCGAAAAGCGACTTTCTGGAGCCTGAGTTCGAATTTCCTGCCGCGAAACCGGGCTTGATCCTCATGCCAACGATTCGAACGGAGCGTCCGGCTTTGCCGGACGGGATTTTAAAAGGCATGGCTCCGATGTCCAAAGGCGTGTACGACGCGGGCGAACGAACCTTTCGACCTCGCCCAAGCCGGAGCCGCCGTCAGGCCAGCCGCCGTCGTGAAAGCCATTGGACATCGGAGCCATGCCTAAGAAAATCCACCGCAACCGGAGAGCGCCGCAAGCGAGACAAGACGCCGTTGCAAGCCGCTCTCACAGCCCAAGCCGCTGGAGCCGTATCGTGTGGCATCGCCCGCTCTTGTTTCGCCAAAAACACGGCTGCCCCGCGGCGCGAGGTTTGCACTTCGCTAGCAGCGGCGTCGGGCCGCTTTACTCGGTAGCAGCGGCATCTTGCCGCTTTAATCAATGCGGCGGGATGCCGCATCTACTGAAGCGGCAGGATGCCGCGTCTACGCGAACCCCATGCGGAATTCGCCGGCTTGAGAGAGAAGTCCAGATGCTTTTGATCTTGCTTGCCGCCGCGATCGGCCAGGCGCCGTTGCAGCTCGACGCCGGGTCGTTGCCGTGGGTCGAGCAATCCGTGGAGTGCATCAGCGTGGCTCATCTCGACGATGGGGTGAGGCTGGTCTTTTTCTGGGCGCGGGTGCAAGGCGAGTGGACCTGCCTCGATCATCGCTGGGCCTCGACCAGTATGGCGCTCTCGCGGCGCGGCGACGAGTGGCTGCTGAGCTGGCCCGACGAAAACGAGAACTGCTATCGCCTGGTGCGCACGCGCTGCTGGGTCGAATCGTGGGAAACCGACAATCCCTTGGCCGCGCAAAACCAGCGCCCCTGGTTCCGGCAGTTGCTCAATCCGGGGCTGGTCAAACCGCGGTAACAGGCGAGCCGGAGGCGTCAGCCTCCGCGTCACCAGGGGGCTGACGCCCCCCGCTCGCCTGGCGTCGCCGCGGAGGCTTGTGATTGCGAATCCGCGCCCCACCCTACTCGCTCCTCTTTCGTCGCTTCCTTCCATATCACCCCTCCTTGGTCCGCCATGCCTTCACCTGCTGAAATTCTGCAAACCCGGATCGAACTGCACCGCGCGCGGGGCGAGGAATTCGCCGCGGCGCGATTGCGCGAACAGTTGGCCCAGGCGCCGAAGTGGACGCTCGAAGAGCTGGAGGCCGGCGACCGGCCGCTGGAAGCGATCTCCGACGATCCGCGCGGCTGGTCGCTGCAACAACTTGGCTTGCCGATGAAGGTTTGCGGCGCCTTCGAGCAATACAACGTGCTCTGGGTCCGCGAACTGCTCCAGTGGACCGAACAGCGGATGCTGTTGGCGCCCGGCTTGCGCGGTCCGGTGACGCGCCATCGGGTGCAGCAAGCCCTGGCTCGCGTCGGGCTCGCGCTGCGCGCGCCGAGCGGCGGCGAGCGGCCCGAACCGCTGCCGCCGCGGATCGCGCTGGCGCGGCGCCGCAGCTTCGTCGCGGGCTTGAGCGAAACTCGCACGCGGACGATCGTCAAGCTGTTGGCCAGCGGCGTGAGCCAGCGGAAGGTGAACCGCGTGCTCGGCTACGCCGCCGGCGCCCACTGGGCCGCCTGGCGCGTCAACCAGCGGCTCAAACAAATGCTCGCCGCCGGCCACTCGGCCGAGGAAATCGCCGAGCACCTCGGCATCGAACCGCGATCCTCATCGTGGGACCAGGCGGTCGAGTATCTGGGTAGGCTCTTGCCGTAGGGTGGGGCGCTAGCCCCACGCGCCTCGAGCCCGCATTGCCAGCGCCGGCCGTAGGGTGGGGCGCTAGCCCCACGCGCTTTCAGGTACAATCTGCCATCGCGATACATTTTTGGCGGTGGACGCGGATTGCGAAGATTTCGAACAAAAAATCTTGCAAAGCACTGGTTGACAGGTAAGTTGGCGGCATGAGCTGGTATCGGAGAAACCGTACCGCGGGTGGAACCTACTTCTTCACTGTCGTGAGTTACCGTCGACGGCGGCTGTTTGATTCGCCGATGGCTCGGGCCTGTTTGCGAAATGCGTTGCGCGACGTGCGACGCCGGTGGCCGTTCGAGATCGAAGCCATCGTGCTGTTGCCCGACCATTTGCACTCGGTCTGGCGGTTACCGACCGGCGACGACAATTACTCGCTGCGCTGGCAGAAGGTGAAAGAGGCGTTCACTCGCAGCTATTTGGCGAGCGGCGGCAGCGAAGGCCCGGCCTCCGCGTCGCGTCGCGCCCATCATGAGCGGGCTGTCTGGCAACGCCGCTTCTGGGAGCACACGTGCCGCGACGAAGATGACCTGAAACGCTGCATCGACTACGTGCACTGGAACCCAGTCAAGCATCGACTGGTGCGACGCGTCGCCGATTATCCCTGGTCGAGCTTTCACCGCTATGTTTCGCTTGGCGAATACTCGCTCGACTGGGGCGGCATCGATCCTTGTCCCGATTTCCAACCGCCGGAATGAACGCGCGTAGGGTGGGGCGCAGCCCCACGCGCTGGCGGCGAGGATTCGCGATCGCAGGCCCCCGCGGTGAAGGCGGGCTCGAGGCGCGTGGGGCTAGCGCCCCACCCTACGCGACTCATGTAGCCGATTGTAGCCGAGCTGACGACGAGGACGAACCACGGATGACACGGATATCACGGATGGTATTCGCCGCCGACCGTGGTATCGCCGCTATGCTTGGTCATTTCTGATCGGGCGGCTTCAAGGTCAGCCGCCAGATGACGTAGACCATGCCGCCGCAAAGGGCGGCAAAGAACCAGACTCCTGTCAGCACTATCCTGCTGTCACAAACGTCTCGCAAAGCCGCCTGGATAGCCCTCTCATCGATCGCTTGCTCCAGATATGTCAGGGCGAACCACGCCGCACCGAGCAAGGCCGGAATCATGGCGCCCGAAGCGAAGGCTCGCCAGGCGCCTGGAAAGAATTGCCCAACGAGCGCCAAGGCGAGAGGCGCCCCCAGCGCGAGCAACAGCATAAGCGCGCCTGAGACCGCCGAATCTTCGGGACCGAAGGCTGCTCCGAGCACACAAACCGCCGCCATCGCGCCGAAGATGCTCCGCAAGTTGAATTGTCGAGGGACCAGGTTTCTCGAATAGCGGCCGACAGGACGCATTCGCGCCGCCCAATCCGCGAAACGAAAGATCAAGCAACCGATTAACCAACCCAGCCCCGCCGCGAGAATGGCGCTAAAGAGCTGCGATCTGACCCAGGTGGTTGCATCATCGCGGCCAAGACTGGGGTAAAACGGCGAATTCAGGCCCCAATAAGCGTAAGCGGTCGCGCATATGCCTTCGAGATACAGGCGTTGGGACAGCTCTCGGCGCGCGGTAAACGCCAACCCTGTCAGCCCGCCGCCCAACATCAAGGCCGTTGCGCAGGCGTATTGATCGCTGGGCCGGGTCCAGGCCAGCACGAGCAATATCGCAACGGCCGCTACGGTCAGCCGCCGTCTAGTGAACTGAAGCAGTGGCGCGCGTTGTTCCGTCACCTGTCGCGGATCTCCGATGTTTGCAGCCTTCGTCGAGGGCTTTCTTAGCATAGCAAGTCTAAAACGCCCCGCTCCCAGCACCTTAGCGACAAGTAAAATGAACTACGGATGACACGGATTTCACGGATGGCATTCACTTCCATCCGTAATACAAACGTTCTGTTTCTTCGTGGGCCGCGAAGATTTCGTCATGAGGGTCAAGCCGGGTTTCGCGGCAGGAAATTCAAACTCAGGCTCCAGAAAGTCGCTTTTCGCTCCGCGAAAAAGGCGCCTTTTTCGCGGAGCGAAAAGCGACTTTGGTTGCGGCTTCGCCGCTCCGTGCCATCCGTGGTTCGTTCAGCATGGCGTTCGTGTTGCCGGGCTCGAGCTGACCAGTGGGCTGACCAGGGGGCTGACGCCCCCCGCTCGCCTGGGCTCCCGAGCCAAGCCGCGCGTCCGTTAGCTTGCGGGGCATGCGAACGAATGACAGCGAGTTTCAGCCGGGCGATCTGCTGCTGTTTGCGGGCCGAGGTCTCGAAAGCCGCTGGATCGCGGCGGTGACGTGCTCGCCGTGGCAGTTGCTCGCCGGCCAGTGGTTCAGCCATATCGGCATCTGCGCCCGCGACCCGCACGGCCGCGTGCTGCTCTGGGAATCGACGACGCTGTGCGATCTGCCGTGCGAAATCACCGGGCGGAAGATCCACGGCACGCAAGCTCATCTGCCGCGCCAGCGGTTGGCCCGCTACGACGGCGCCGCGTGGCGATTGCGATTGGCCGAGCGGCAGGCGCTGAGCGAGTCCGAAAGCCTGCGGCTCTCGGACTTCGTGCTGAGCGAGATCGGCAAGCCTTACGACTACGAAGGGGCGATGATTTCGGGCGCCTGGCGGCTGCGGCTCTGCCGGCGGCTCTATCCGACGCTCGACAAGCTGTTCTGCTCGTTCTACGTGCTCGCCGCGCTGAAAGACGTCGGCAAGGTCGACAAGGATCTCAACCCGCGAGCCTACAGCCCGGCCCGAGCCGCGCGCGACTTGATGTATTGGGGCACGTATCAGCCGCTCGCCGAGCCAGGCAGCGCGAGCGGGAAGTTGTAGGGTGGGGCGGTAGCCCCACGCGCGTCGGACCTATTTTGGATTTTCGATTTTCGATTCAATCCAAAAGCCAAAATCACCAATCCAAAATCGCCGCATGCATTGGCTCCAACAACGCATCGCGCGGCGCGTGCAACGGGCGGCGATCGAACGCTGGGTCGAGCGGGCGCGAGTGGCCGAGGCGATTGTGTGGTTGGCGGGGCTGGAAGCGGAGGCGATTCGTGAATGTTGGGAGCTGTTGCGATGCTTGATCGACGGAAGTTATTGATTGTCGTGGCCGCCGCGGCCTTGGCCGGCGGCTGCCGAGTGAAACTGCCGCCGCGGAAATGTCCGGATGGTAGTTGCCCAGCGGAGGCGAGCCGTTCCGTCCTGGCGAGCCGGAGGCGTCAGCCTCCGTGTCAGACCGGCGCGCACCCGGAGGCTGACGCCTCCGGCTCGCCAAACAACGACGCCTCCGGCTCGCCTGTGTTCCGCCTGTCCGAAACGCCGGTCGTGAATCTGCCGCTTCACGCGCGCTGCCGCAATTATGCCGGCGGATCGTGCGTGATCGCCTCGACCGTGTCGCTGTTCCGCTGGCAAGGACGCGACGACCTGGCCGACTTGTTTCGCCGCGCGTATAGCGGCGGGCAAAGCGCGTCGAGCCTGCACGCCAAGCTCGAAGCCCGCGGCGTGCGCTATGCGTACACCACCTCGGGCGATGCGGCGTTTCTCGACTGGGCCTGCCGCACGCGGCGCGGCGCCGGCGTGACGTTCTTCGCCAACCATTTCATCTGCCTGGTACACCTGGACGCCGAGCGGGCGATCCTGCTCGACAACAACCGCATCGGCCAATACCTCGCCTTGCCGCGCGACGAATTCCTGCGTCGCTGGCGCGGCTACGGCGGCTGGGCCACCACGCCCGTCTATTCGCCCGCCGCGCCGTTGGCGTGGAAATAGACGCTTGAACCACGGATTGCACGGATGTCACTGATTTTTTCTTATCCGTGCCATCCGTGTCATCCGTGGTTGTTGGATTTCCGAGTTCCGACCTCGAAGGAGCTTTCTATGGATCGTGCAAAACGTATTCTGCCGGCCGTAGCGCTGGCGTTTCTCATGGCCCTCTCTTCCTACGGCGCCATGTCGGCCGCGACGGCGCGGCGGCTGGCGGCCAGCGCGGCTGGCTGGCAAACGGCCGTACGCCAAGCTCGGGCCGAAGCGGCCGCAGCCAAGGCGATCGCCGAGTTCGGCGACCGCGTGATCGACCTGCCGGAAGACGGCGCCGCCTGGCACACCAGCGTGTTCACGCACGAGGCGCCGACGGCCGAAGAGCAGCGCATGCTCGGCTGGTTCGCCAGCGATCCGCAGTTGGCCCGGCTGAAACAGCAGACGCACTTTCACCATTACACGCCGCAGTCGAGCGTCTACTCGCGGTTCGAGAACGTAACGGCGGCGGGCTTGCCGGCGATCGTGTTGCAAGACGCCAGCGGACAGGTGATCTACAAAGCCAGCGGCGCGGCGACGCCGAATGCGCCGTGGCCGCTGGTCAAGGGCGTGATCGAGTGCATTCGGGCCCACTGTCCGCACTGCCCGCGGCCGAAGCCGCAGCCGTCGCCGCCGCCTGAACCGGCGCCCGACGTCACGCCCGGCCCGCCGGTGTTGATTCCCGACGTCGTCGGCCCGAACCAAAACACGCCGCCCGACGGTCGCGACGACACCGTGCCGGTCACCATCGCCGTGTTTCTGCTGGCCCTCGGCGCCGGCTTCATGGCGGCCGCCCGGCGCGACGATCGCAGGCTGTTGTAGCCATTTTGGATTTTGGATGGCGGATTTTGGATTGAATCGAAAATCCAAAATCGAAAATCCAAAATCACCATCACGCCTTCGTTCCAACAACGATTCGCGCGTCCCCTCTCCCTTTGGCAGCGGGTTAGGGAGAGGGCAAACCAAACGTGACGCGGCCCTCACCCCCGTCCCTCTCCCAGTGGGAGAGGGAGTTTCTCGATTCAATCAAAAATCAAAAATCAAAAATCAAAAATCGCCTCATTTCCCGTTAGCGCGTGGGGCTACGCCCCACCCTACTCTCTCACCTCAACCCTCCAGGCGCCGCCATGCATCCTCTTTTCGCGTTCGAGCTGTTCGAAATCACTCCGGTCGGTTTGTTCGCGTTGGTCGGCTGGGCCGTCGCGGGCGTGTGTGCGGGCAAGCTGCTGTACAAGGACGATCGCCACCTGAAGGAACTGCAGCGCGAGGCCAACGAGCTGGCCGACGAACTGGCCAAGCACGGCTTCCATCTCTTGCCGCCGATCTTGCGCGACCTGGCGTTCTTGGACCTCGTGCAGTTGCGCAACGATTTCCGGCACGCGGTCAACACCCTGAAAGACCCGGTCAAGCGGCGGGCCGAACTGGCTCAGTTGCTCGAGGGGCTGGTGAAGGCCGAGTTGGCCGACGCGAAAACGCGGCAAGCGTTTTTGGACGGCGTGATCTCGCAAGCCTCGCTCGTCGGCTTGAAGCCGAGCCCCGCCGCGGCCGCTACGCCCGTCGCCGCGCCGCCCGCCGAGCCCGTGAAAGCGTGACGCAGGCGCCTCCCTCTCCCTTTGGGAGCGGGGACGAATCAAATTTGGCGAGCCGGAGGCGTCAGCCTCCGGGTCTGGCCGGCGCGCACGCGGTGGCTAACGGCTCCGGCTCGCGCCTGATCAGTGCATCTCTCGAACACGAGCGGTAAACCTCGCTCTCGTCGTTCGCGCGTGGCGTGGAAGGCGCCTTGGCAGTGCTGTAACCCGGAGGCTTACGCCTCCGGCTCGCCTGTCGCCTGTCGCCTCGAAAATACCTGACGCCTCAACATCAAGGAGCAACGCCCGTGAATCTTGGCGCGTGGGGACCGGCGGAGTGGGTTGCGGTGATCGGGGCGTTGGGCGCGGTGACGACCTGGGGCGCGAAGGTGATCTTGATCCTGGGCGACATCGCCCGCACGCTATTCGCCCTGCAATGCTGGCTGGAGGTGTTCGGCGAAGAGTTCCCCGAGTTCCGCCAGCGCGCCGCCCAGAAGATGGCCCGGCGGCCGGTCCTGCGGCGCGATATCGGCGGGCTGGGCGAGGCGCAGGCGTAGGGGAGACATCAAGCCCGTAGGGTGCGGGCGCAGCCCCACGCGCTCTCCGCGTTGAGTCAGCAAATCACGAAAACGCGAAAGCGGCTTCCGTTTGGCGATCGTTCGCCTACGCGATCTTCGCTATTCTTTTTCGTGCTTTCGTCATTTCGTGTTTTCGCGATCTCCTCGTAAGCCGACGCTCTGCGGCTTGCAACGCGAATGCAAGCAGGGCTGTGCCCGCACCCGATCGGTTACGACCCAACGTAAGTATTTGAAAAACAACAAGATAACGATGAACCATCCGACAATTCAAGGCTTTCGCCATTCCCGCCGATAAATGGGAAAATGGGAATCGCCCACTTGCCCCGAGGGCGAGCAGGCGGTAGGATTGGTTGAACGAGGCGCAGTGCGTACTCTTTCGCGTGGTCAAAGAGATTTCAACCAATCCTACCGCCTGCTCACCTAAGCTGAAAAATGACCACCAAGACCATCGACGAACGCGGCAGGCTGACTCTCGGTCGCGAGTTTGCGGGCTGCACCGTAATCATCGACGATTCGGATCCCCGGCAAATCGTAGTGAAGCCGATGAAGCTCGTTCCAGCCCACGAAGCATGGCTCTACGAGAACCAGACGGCCCTGGGGTTTGTTCGTCGCGGATTGGCCGAATCCAGGGCTGGAATCGTCAGCGAGAATCCGCCAAACATCGTTGCGGACTCCGCATTGGCGGACATGCTCGAAGATTAGCACTCTGACGTGCGAGTCGTTGAAATTCGCGAGTGGCCGCGGTAAAGAATACCGCGGCTTTTTCATTTGGGAAGCCAGGTGAGGCATGTTCGAGCTTGTGTGGCGCCCGGCAGCCACGGAGACCTACAATGAGCTTCGCGACAAGGCCGCTACGAGCTTGCAGAATCGCACCGCGAAGGGCAAAGGCAAATCAACCAAAGTTGAAGGGCTTTTCAAGCAGGTTCACAAAACCGCCGCCCTACTCAGCGAGAATCCAAAACACCCCAGCCTGAGCACGCACGAATACGACAGTATCGAAAACCCGTATGACGCCAAGCAGAAGGTCTTCGAGGCCTACGTGCAGAACAAAACCCCTAGAGCTTATCGCCTCTTCTGGTGTTATGGCCCAGATCCGAAAGAGATCACGATCGTCGCCATAACGCCGCATCCCTAGCCCGCGAGCGACTGCCACTCCAGCGGTCCATAATCCCCGCATGCCTTCGCGAAAGAAACGGGCGAGCAAACGGCCGCGGGCGAAAGAGGCCCGCGAAATGCTGCGGCTGGCGCTGGTCGAAGAGGACCTGGCCAAGCTGCGAGAATTGCGGCGGCATTATCTCAATGCCAGCGAGTCGTGGGTCGTCCGCTGGGCGATCAAGTCGTACGCCGATTGGCTCGGCCAAACCGCCCGTCGGAAACGCCTCGCCGAACCGGCCGAACAGCCCTGGGAGGCTTTTGGCGACCGCAAGCGCTGGAAGCAGAAAGGCTATCTGCTGTTTCGCAGCGACTTCGAAAACATCGAGACGCTGATGCGGCTGACCGGCTACCGCGCCCAGGCCCAGGCCGTGCGCGCCGCGATCGATTGGGAGTTTCGTAGGGTGGGGCGGTAGCCCCACGCGCATCGCGCGCGTGTGGCCGCAGGCGCCCGTGATTGCACGGTTACCTTCGAAGCGCGTGGGGCTGCGCCCGCACCCTACGGCACAAGCCGCATCGCTCGTAGAATCGCCGGACATGAAAACGCGAAATCGCAATCTGGCGGTGCGGCGGGTCAAGGCGTCGTCGCTGGCGCCGCATCCGCGGAACTGGCGCACGCATCCGCCGGGGCAGCGGCGGGCGCTGGAGAGTTTGCTGGAAGAGGTGGGTTTCGTCGGCACGCTCGTGGCCTGCGAGCTGCCCGACGGACGCTTGCAGTTGATCGACGGCCATCTGCGCCGCGAGACGCTGGGCGATGAGGAAGTCGACGTGGCGGTCGTCGATCTTTCGCCGGAGGAGGCGGCCAAGGTGCTGGCCACGTTCGACCCGTTGGCCGCAATGGCCGAGGCCGACGAGCGGCAGTTGGCGGCGCTCGTCGCCGAAGTGCAAACGCAAAGCGAGGCCGTCGCCGAGTTGCTCGAACGGCTGTCGTCCAACGCCGACCCCGCCGTGCGCGAAGCCCGCCAGCGATCGGCGCCCGAGTTGGTCGAACGCTGGCAAGTGCTCGTCGATTGCGCCGACGAAGCCGAACAGCGCACCGTTTACGAGCGGCTCGTCGCCGACGGCCTTCGCTGCCGGCTGCTGGTGATGTGAGCCGCGTTGCGGATTTTCGATTTCGCGCCTTCAATCCAAAATCGAAAATCTAAAATCCAAAATCTCGCCACAATCCCATGCCCCTCATCGAAACCACCGTCGAATGCCCGACGCTCGAAAGCTTCCGGGTGCAGCAAGTCGCGGGGCTGTTCGACGTGCCGCTGGCGGAAAAATGCCGCGAGCGATTCGCGGCGGAAGTGCCGGGGCTCGATGAAGCGTGGACGATCGGCGCCATCGTCGGCCCGTCGGCTAGCGGCAAGAGTACGCTCGCGCGGGCGGCGTTCGGCGAGGCGTTGTACCGGCCGGGCGAATGGCCGGCCGACCGCGCGGTGATCGATGCCTTCGACGAACGGCGGAGTATCAAGGAGATTACGCACGCGCTGACGGCCGTCGGCTTTTCGAGCCCGCCGGCGTGGATCAAACCGTACCGGGTGCTTTCGGGCGGCGAGCGGTTTCGCTGCGACCTGGCTCGGGCCTTGCTCGACGAGCGGCCGCTGGTCGCCTTCGACGAGTTCACCAGCGTCGTCGACCGCACGGCCGCGCAGATCGGCGCCGCGGCGGCGAGCAAGGCGATCCGCTCGGGCAAGCTCGCGCGGCGGTTCGTGGCGGTCACGTGCCACTACGACGTGCTCGACTGGCTCGAACCCGACTGGACGCTCGACATGGCGACGCAGCAACTCGCCCGGGTGCGTCTTCGGCGACCCGAGTTGCGGCTCGACGTCTATCGCAGCGATCGGTCGGCATGGCCCGCGTTTGCGCGGCATCATTATCTGAGCGGCCGGCTCGCGCCATCCGCCCGCTCGTTTGCCGGCTTTCTCGGCGACGCGCCGGTCGCCTTCGCCGCTTTTTTGCCGAGCATCGGCCACGCGGGCGTGCGGCGCGTGACGCGGCTGGTGGTGCTGCCCGACTTTCAGGGACTCGGCCTCGGCTCGCGATTTCTCGCCGCGGTGTGCGAACTGGTCCGCGACGAAGGCCATCGCGTGACGATCACCGCCAGCCATCCCGCGATGATTGCCCATCTCGACCGTTCGCCGCTCTGGGCGATTCGCGCCGTCAAGCGTCTCGGCAGTTCTCCGCACGGCGGCCGCAACCGCCGCGACCTCACCAGCCGCGGCCGAGCCGTCGTTTCGGCGGAGTTTGTAGGCGCGTAGGACCGTAGGGTGGGGCGATAGCCCCACGCGGCGTTTCGGCCTGCAACCAAAGTCGCTTTTCGCTCCGCGAAAAGGCGCCTTTTCGCGGAGCGAAAAGCGACTTTCTGCAGCCTGAGTTTAAATTTCCTGCCGCGAAAGGCGTTCTTTAGTTCGAACGTCGACCCTGCCGCCAATCCCGCTCCTGATTGCCTGTTTCGTGCTTTCGCCCTGTCGCGCTTTCGTGATTCTCTTCAAGAGCCGGCGTCGCGTGGTTCGTGGCGTGCAACTGGGGCATCGCTCCGCTCTGCCGCCAGCCACCCGCACCTGACGCCCAAGCCCACCCGGAGGCTAACGCCTCCGGCTCGCCCGATGCCCGACGCCTAATACCTGACGCCTAAAATTGCTATAATCCGCCGATCGACGCAAAACAAAACGGCAACCATGAAGCGAGGAGACGCCCGTGAGCGAGTGGGTCGAAGAAGGCAAGCCGGCGCCGGAGTTCACGCTGCCGGCCGACGATGGCTCGAAGGTCAAGCTCAAGGACCTGCGCGGCAGCGCGGTCGTGCTGTATTTCTACCCTCGCGACGATACGCCGGGCTGCACGCGCGAGGCGTGCGCGTTTCGCGATCGGAAAAAAGAGCTGCTCAAGGCGGGCGCCAAGCTGTTTGGCGTCAGCACCGATGACGTGGCGAGCCACGTGAAATTTCGCGACAAATACGAGTTGAACTTTCCGCTGTTGGCCGACGTCGATCATAAGGTCGCCGAAAAATACGGCGCCTGGCGCGAAAAGAACATGTACGGCAAGAAGTCGTGGGGCGTCGAGCGCTCGACGTTCTTGATCGACGGCGAAGGGGTCGTCCGCAAGGTCTGGAAAAAGGTTTCCGTCGACGGGCACGACGAGCAGGTGCTCGCGGCGCTCGCCGAACTGGCCTGACGCCCGCATGGCCACGCCGATCTATCTCGTCGCGATGACCGTGGCCTTGCTGACGGCGTGCTGGACGCTCGGCCGCGCCGCGGCCGAGCCGACCATCTCGCCGCGACATGTCCGTTTAGCCATCCTCGCGATCCTGGCGTTGGCCTGCCTGTTCGCTGTCGGACTCGGCGAAAACGGCTTCGGCGTCCTGCGGCTCGCGTGCTACGGGCTGTTCGGGCATGCGGCGATTGTGGCCGCCTACGGCGCCTGGCTGTTGCGGCGCAAGTCGCGCGGCTGGGCGTGGGCGCTGGCCGCAGCGTGCGTGGCGCTGGAAGCCGTGGCGGTCGATGCGTTTTGGATCGAGCCGCGATGGCTGGAAGTCACGCATCAGACGCTGGCCAGCCCCAAACTCTCGCGGCCGATCCGGCTGGCGATCGTCGCCGATTTGCAGACCGACCAGATCGGCGACTACGAACGCGGCGCGCTGGCCCGCGTGATGGCCGAACAGCCCGATTTGATCCTTTTCGCCGGCGACTACGTGCAGGAATACAACCCGCGGCGGCGCGCCGAACTGCGGTCTCAGTTGCGCTCCTTGTTCGAGCATCTCAAGTTACGCGCGCCGTTGGGCGCGATTGCCGTCGGCGGCAACGCCGATCTGCCCGACTGGGAGGAGATCTTCGTCGACACGCCGATTGCGTCGGTCGCCGAGACGCGCTCGTTCGACCTGGGGCCGCTGGTCGTCACCGCCTTGTCGATCAGAGATTCGTTTCGCACGACGACGCGCGTGCGGGCGCGCGAAAAATTCCAAATTGTCGTCGGGCACGCGCCGAACTTTGCTCTCGGCCCGGTCGAAGGCGATTTGCTCGTGGCCGGGCACACGCACGGCGGCCAGGTGCGGGCGCCGTGGCTCGGGCCGCTGATGACCTTGTCGCTCGTGCCGCGAAGTTGGGCCTCGGGCACGACCGCGCTCGAAGGCGGTCGTACGCTGATCGTCTCGCGCGGCATCGGCATGGAGCGCGGCTTCGCCCCGCGGTTGCGGTTTCTCTGCCGCCCGCAGTTGGTCATCGTCGATCTCCTCCCTCTCCCTTCGGAAGACGGTCGGGGTGAGGGCGAACCGCTGCAAGAGCCGTAGGGCGGGGCGCAGCCCCCGTTGTTCTACACAAGTGGTCTTCTAAAGCTGCCCGGGGCTGCAAGACGGCCCCGCGGCTGTTTTTTACGTAGCCCAGGCATTTATGCCTGGGATCCGCGAACCATTTCAACCCTCCGCCCCCGATCGGCGCCTCGCGGCCGCCGGCGGCGGCCGCGAGGCGCCGATCGGGAGAAACGGGTGCGCGATGAACGAATTCCCAGGCATAAATGCCTGGGCTACGTAAAAGATCTGGCCGAACGCGATCGCGAAATTCGAGTGGAAAAGACGTGTAGAACAACGCGCGGGGCTGCCCCACGCAGCACTGCGGAACTTCCTGAATCAAACCCCCTGATGCCTCAAGCGCCGGGCGCCGATAGTAGGCTCGTGCGACAAAAGGCCGAAAATTACCTTGGCGCTCGGCGAACGCTGCTCTGGGCGGCGGCGGGCTGGGTGTTTGCGCAATTGGCGCTGGCGGCGGCCATCGAATTGGTTCTGCCCGAAGTGCGCGATCCGGAATATGCCGTTCGCGAGCGACGGCTGCTAGCACGGCTGGCGGGCGGCGAGCCGCGACTGTGGTTGATGCTGGGCAGTTCGCGGACGCAACTCGGTTTGCAGGCGGCGCGGCTGGTCGAGCCGGACGGCCGCGAAACTCCCTTGGTGTTCAACTTCGGCATGCCGGGCTGCGGACCGCTGATGCAAGCCGTGTGCTTCGAGCGGCTGTTGGCCCGCGGCGTGCGGCCCGAGCGGCTGTTGATCGAAGTCAACCCGGCGATGCTGGCTTGGCGCGACGGCGAGCCGATGGAAGAACGGTGGCTCGACGGCGCCCGGCTTTCGGCCGCGGAACTGGCCCGACTGCTGCCCTATTATCAGCAGCCGCGGCGCGTGCTACGCAACTGGGCGTGGGCCTGGCTGGCGCCGTGCCGGCGACGCGCGCGCGAATTGCGGCGGCTGGCGGCCTTCGACGCAGAAGCCGAACCAGACGCCGACGCGGCCGATTGGCTGATGGACGATTACGGCTGGCAACTCGTGCCCGCGCCGAGCGACGCCGAGCGACGCCGCGAGTTGACTCGCCTGGCGGCCGCTCAATACGACGGCGCCTTGTCGCAGTTCGAGCCCGGACCGATGCAGCGCAAGGCGCTCGACGAATTGCTGGCGCGCTGCCGGCGAGAGTCGATCGCCGCGGCGCTCGTGCTGATGCCTGAAGGTGCGTCGTTCGGACGGCTTTACGGCCCGCGATCGGAGCCCGCTTTGCAACAACTGCTGGGCGACTTGCGTCGCGAACACGACGTCGCGGTGATCGACGCCCGGCGTTGGGTCGCCGATGAATTCTTTTCCGACGGGCATCATCTTCTGCCCGACGGCGCCGCCGCCTTCACCGACCGCTTCGCCCGCGAAACGCTGCCGATTCGCCTTGTCTCGCGCGGATCGCGCCGGAGATAGCCGATCGGGTGGGACGCAGCGCTGCGCGGCATTCTGCGCGAAGAGCCCGCGACAGCGCGAAACCAGCAAAACGCGAAACACGATTCCCTTCGCCGGCGGTTTTCTTCAGGCCCCGTTCGCGCGATCGCACGTTCTCGCTTTCGCGATCCACTCGCCTGCCGGCGCTCCTCGGTCTGCAAACCTATCCGCCGCGCGACGCAGGGGCTTGACAAACGGTAAATATTATTTACAATACGTCGATTCGCGCCGGCGGTTCCGCGGGCGCGGTGCGCTGAATCTCCGTCGTCATCGAGCGAGAGGAGCGTCTGGACATGTCCTGGAACGAAGCCTTCGGCGGCGATCCGGTCTACACGCGCGAGTTGTCCGAAGCTCGGGCAGAACAGTTCGAACGCTTCCGCGAAGCGCGAGCGCGATTCGGCGAGCCGATCGCCGCAAAGCGCGAACGCAACCCGCACGGCGCTTGCGGCTGGCGCCTGGCCGACGTCGTCGAGCCGCGTTCGGGGCCCGGCTACGTGAATCGCACCGTGTTTCCCTACGGCGGCGCGCTTGAACCGAGGACCAGACGCCGCCCGACGCGCGCCGAGCCGCCGGCCGGCGCGCTAAAGCTCGCAGGCGAAGCCGATCGCGAACAGGAGTTGGCCCTGGCGGCCGCTCTGTATTACAAACGTTCTGTTTCTCCGCGCGTCGCGAAGAATCATGCGGCGCTTTTAGGGGCGAGCCACGGATGAAACACGGATCGAACACGGATCGGAGATGGTTTTTTGGTTCCTCAGCAGAATCTGTCGGTGATTTTGGCTGCAGATCAGATTGAGACGCAACCGTAGCCCCGCTAATCGGCGCATAAACCGCCCATAGATCCCATAGATTCTGCGGAAGAGCCGTTTTTTTCCGATTCAGTATTTCGTCCGTGATCGATCCGTGTTTTATCCGTGATTCATCCGTGGCTCAATTGGTTGCGGCCGAAGGCCGCGCTGTGACGTCTCCAGTGCGCGGGGCTGCGCCCCACCCTACTTCGCCCTACCCTACTGCGCATGCCTGAATCCCCTGATGATCTCGATGCTTCCCGAGCGCCTGGCGAAAGCCGATGCGGGCGCGGCGAGGATCGCGAGCGCGTGGAACTGTGCCGGAAGTTGTTGGCTTTGCGCGTGAGCGAGAGCGATATCGAGCGGGCGCTGGCCGGCAAGTTCGGCGTCGGCCGCCGTGCTGCGCGGCGGTGCGTGGCGCTCGCCTGGCAAAGGATGTTGACCGCGGCGGGCCGTTCGCGCGACGTGCACGTGGCCGACGCTTATGCCTTCTACTGCTCGCTGATCGCCAACGCCGACACGAAAGACGCCGACCGGATCAAGGCCCAAGAGCGGATCGAAAAGCTGCTCGGTCTCGAGCCGGCGTCCCCGACCGAGACGAGCGGCCTCGACGGCGAGCCGCTGACGCTTCCCTGGATGCTCCTCAACGTCGATCACTCGGCCGCGCCGCCGACCGGCGAGCCGCCGAACATGCGCCGCGGCGACGTCGAGTACGATCGGCTGACCGCGCGAAGTAATCTCGACGAGCCACGATCGTAAGCAATCGTAGGGTGGGGCGCTAGCCCCACGCGCAACACGCTTCATCACGAAGCGCCGGTCTCCTATGCCTCCACCGCGTGCGGCGGGGTGGCTGGCGGCAGAGCGAAGCGATGCCCCGGCGACCTGGGGCTTCGCCCAGGCTCAGCCGCCAGCCACGCGAATGTTGCAATGGCTTCGAAGAAACACGAGTTCCACGCGCAACACGCTTCATCGCAAACGATCGGTCTCCCATGCCTCCTCCGCGTGCGGCTGCGCCACACCCTACAGACCCTGCCAATCGCGGCGCCGACCGACGCCGCGCGACCCAGCGAATGCTCGACGAGTGGGCCAGACACGCCAGCGATCCGTGCGGCTTCGTGCATCGGTTCTGGCCGCACGTCGGCCTGGCGCCGTATCAGCGCGAGATTCTCGAATCGGTGCGCGACAACGCAGAGACGTGGGTCCATTCGGCCAACAAGATGGGCAAGTCGTTCGTGGCGGCGCTGGCCGCCGTGTGGTGGTTTACGACGCGCCGCGGCCGCGTGATCGTCACCGCCCGCAGCGGCCGGCATTTGAAGCTGGTGCTGTGGCCCGAGATCAAAAGCCTGCTGCGGACGACGTGCGTCGACGACGGCGGCCGCTGGCGGCGGTTCGATTTCGGCTTTCGGCAGTTGGAGCAGTTCGTGTATTGGCCGCCCGGACCGAACGGCAAGTCGGACGAGCGGTACTACATCGCCGGGCTGTTGCAGAACGAAGAAGAATCGTTCCAGGGCCTGCACCTGCCCACGCTCGGCGACGGCACGCCGACGGTGCTGGCGATCGTCGACGAGGCCAGCAACCAGGAGCGGTGGCTGTACGACGCGATCAGTTCGTACGCGCATCGCATTCTTGAAATCGGCAACCCGACGCACGCCGAGGGGAAGTTTTACGAAGTTTGCCGCGCGCGCGACCAGCGGCTCGCCGGGCCCGGCGGCCGGCTGTTTCGCAAAGTGTTGCACGTCGGCGGCGAACAGTCGCCGAACGTGACGGCCGGCCGGCGCTGGGAGGCCGATCGCAGTTCGACGAGGCTCGAGCGGCCGCCCACGATCATCCCGGGCATATTGTCGTACGAGCAATTCCTGGAGCGGAAAGCCCACTGGTCGGCGCACCAGGTGCGGACGCGGCTGTGGGGGCTGTTTCCGGACGAAGGCGCCGGCCGCTTGTTTCCGGCCGAGTGGCTCGACGCGGCTCAGCGGCTGGGCCGCTCGCTGGCCGAGCATCGTGCGCAAGGCGGCCCGCGGCGATCGGGCCGGCCGTACGCGTTGGGCGTCGACGTGTCGCAAGGCGGCGGCGACCTGACGGCGTGGGTCGTGCTCGGCCGCTACGGCGTGCGCAAGCTGCTGGTCCGCGAAACGCCGAACACGGCCGAGATCGCCGGGCAGACGATTCGGCTGATGCGAGCCTTTCGCATCGCGCCGGCCTGGGTGGCGTTCGACGCCGGCGGCGGCGGCAAGCAGATCGCCGATTTGCTGCGCGACCGCGGCTTCGAAGAGCTGCTCGACGTGACCTTCGGCGCCGCGGCCGACGACCCTCGCAAATACAAAAACAAACGGGCCGAGTTGTACGGCGAGCTGCGCGAGGCGCTCGCCCCGCGGCGACGCGTCGAGCGGCTGTTGGCGACGCCGCTCGAGCATTGGCCGCGCGGGGCGAGTTGCCTGGCCTTGCCGCCCGACGACGCGCTGTTGCGCGAAGATCTGGCGGTGCTGCCCTTGCTGCGCGACGCCGAAGGCCGCTTGCGTTTGCCGCCCAAGGACAAACCGTCCCGGCAGACGAGCAGCCATCGCGAGCGCAGCGTGCGCGAGCTGTTAGGCGGCCGTTCGCCCGACCGCGGCGACGCGCTCGCGCTGGCCTGGTACGCCTGGCAGCAGGGCCGCGCGCTGAGTCAGGCCGAGACGGTCGATCGGCCGCTGGTGTGGTAATTTTGGATTTTGGATTTTGGATTGCGGACAGGAACCACGGATGTCACGGATTTCACGGATAAAGAATCCGTGTCATCCGTACTACAAACGTTCTGTTTCTCCGCGTCTCGCGAAGATTCATGCGGCGCTTTTGGCGGGGGCTCAATTGGTTGCGGCCGAAGGCCGCGCTGGGAAATCCGTGGTTCGCTTGGATTTTGAATTGAACCGCGGATGGGGCGAACGTCGCGGATTTGTTAGCGCGGATTGTGCAACAGCGCAGACCAAGAACGAAGCGTAGGCGAGTAACTCTTGCAACAACACAGAACCCAAAATCCAAAATCGAACATCCACAATTCCTCTGTGTTCTCAGTGCCCTCTGTGGCAAACAATTCCGGCGGATAACGGCTTTCCCAGAAAGGAAGACAAAATTATGCGACTTTCCCGAACTCGGTTGTGGCTCTTGGCGCGGATCAATCCGGCGCTGGCCGGCAAGTTTCGCGATCTGGCGGCCGAGGCGCGGTCGAATCACGAAGCCTGGAAAGCGGCGCGGGCCGAAGCCGCGGCGCACGCGGCCAGCAATCGGAGCTTGCGGCAGCAAGCCGACATTCTGCGCGAGCAATTGCAGCACGCCGAGACGCAGCTTGCCGCTTGTCAAACTTCGCTGGCCGCGGCCGAGGCGGAACTGGGCGAATTGCGCGAGGGCGATCGCCAACGAGCCGAACGCCTCGAATCGCTGGCCGCCGAACTGCGCGACGAGCGTCACGAGCACGCCAAGACGGCCAAGCAGCTCGAACTGGCCGGCGAAGAGAATCGCCTGTTGGCCGCAATTCACGAAACCGACATCGCCCGCCGCAAGCGCGAGCAAGCCCTCCTCGACCGCGACCGCGCCGAAGCCGAAACGGCGCTGCTGGTGGCGAGGAGGCAGGTCGAGGAAGAGTAGGGCGCTGCGCGACGAGAATGGACTGGCGGTAGCTGAAGAGTACGGGGGGAGGCGGCACTTCGGCTAAAAAACGAGCAGGTGCCACTCGGCTCGTCGTTGCCGTGCTGGAAGCCGCGATATAAATGGTTTATATAACACGACTTAGGTGGCCTCGACTCATTTCCGGCCTGCGGTTAGCCTAAGCGGGTGCGAATTATTGCCAAGGCATCTTCAACGGTCTAACCTGCACTGGCAAAACGAGTGTCCCCGTAACTCATAAGTCTCAGCCAGCTTTTGGTTTATGCTTGCAACTGCTTGATCGAGATGCCAGACTTAAGCTGGAGGGTCGAAGAGGTTCGCCAAGCATCAGCTTACCGGCCGATTCTATTCGCATCCGTTGACCGCTGCCCAGAATGTGCAAGGGTTCCTGCAGATGAAAGAAGCGAAAAACAAGCACAGAGCCACGACATCGCGGTTACCGTCATTCAATTGCTGCGACGTACATTGGTGCCAACACTTAAAAGACGACGTCGCCCATGCGATAATCGTTTCGGTTCGAGGAAAAGGCCTTTCGGACGAGGATACTGCAAAGTTGCGGCGGGCACTTAACGAGGGTCGCGCTTCATCTATTTTCGAAGAGTGCAGGAGGACGGCTCAGCACTCGGCGTCGAGCGTATTTACAAACAATATCCGCAGTTGGTTCAACTCAATGCCGTCTTTTATGACGGGCGTGGGAAGCGTCGGAGATTTGGGGGGACAACTGCGAAATATGAATTTGAGCAAATACGTCGCCCTCGACGGTAGCGATGAAATCGACGAGCTTCGCTCGCTTTGGGCAGAGGTGGGTGAAGATCTTTGGCATGGTATGATTCACTTCACTGAGCCGCTCGAAAAAGGTGCAGCCGACTAAAGTGGACGAAGATCAACCGGAATCCACTGAGTACAAGCCCCTAACAGCGCCGGTAGATCCCTCCGCTTCTGAAGCGGAAACTGGCGCAGGGCAGCAATCCGAAGGCGAATCTGACGATTCACGCTCCCGTGATGGCTCCTCGCGCGATTCGCGAGAGTCAAACAAGGAGTTCTTTGCGCAACTCGCGCTCCGCATAACGGAACACAGTGGACCGCTCCCGCCTCCTGAAGTACTGGGCGCCTACGAGAAAGCGATTCCGGGCTCTGGAAAGAGCATTATTAGAATGGCCGTTAGCGCGGCCAATCACAGAAGAGAAATAAATCTGCGGCATGCCAGATTTCAACGGCGGGTTCTAGAATTGAAGGGGCGAGAATCGCTGTTGGGGCAGGTTTTTGCATTTACTTTGGCATTAGTTGCTATCGTCGGTGGAATTGTGCTGCTCTTCGCGGAGAAACCGGTTGCCGGCCTTGGGACGATAATTACCGCGGCCGTCGCCCTTATCACGGCATTCATTGCCGGAAAGCTTATCCGCCCTGCTGACGCGGAGCCGGCGAAAGAGGATCGAGAAAGAGGAGATCGTAAAGAAACGGCTCCGGCTCGGAATACGACACCTACGGTCTCAACATCCAGGCAATAATGCAATTTCAGACTGCCAGTTTGAGAGACTGTCCGCCGTGCAGCGTGGGATCTAAACCCGCGGTCGAATCGGCTGAATCGTTGCATGCTGCGCGAGCCCTATCAGTAGCGGACAGTGTGCAATTGACAGAGCTAACGCAAGTTCACTTCTAACGAAGAGCATTCTCTGCTCTGCGCCGCCCATGAGCCATTGACGCACGCCAGCGCAATTCATTTCTCCAAGGAATCCGCCAAAAGCCAGCCAAGCTCTCCCAACCCAAGCCGCCTTCGTGGCAGAATGGGCCGCTGTCGCGAGGACGAGTCGCGACGCAGCGACGCGAACGCGTATCGTAGTAGACGCGGCGCCCCTGCCGCGTGCTTTCAATCTTCCGCGAGGCGCCCATGCCGACGTTTCAGAGCTTTCGCGAAACTGCCCGGCGAGAGGCCGAGCAAAGCTATCGGCGGTGCTTGAAGACGGCTGCGGCGTCCTTGGCGCCCGAGCAATTGCTGTTGGGCGGCGGGCAAAGCTTGCCGGCGATCGACGGCGAAGGCCGGCAGCAGATCGTCGATGCGAAAGAGCAGTACAATCACTTTCGCGGCCAGACGTTCACTTCGATCCGCCCGATCGCGCAGCGCATCGCCGGCCAGCCGCTGCGGTTGGCGCGAATCGCCAAGGCCGTTCAAGGTCGCGGCCAACGGCGCGTCGAGACGCGGCAGTTCGCCGAAGTGGAACTGGCCGCGTTCGTCTCGAAGCAGCTTGGCCGGGCGATCAAAGCCAACGAGCGGCTGGAAGTCGTCGATCAGCATCCGATTCTCGACGCGCTCGCGGCGCCGGCGGCCAGCCTGCCCGGCTGGAACGATTGGTGCCTGAAGTACGTGACGGCGGCCAGCCTGGAATTGACCGGGCATGCCTACTGGTGGTTTCCGGTGGTCAAGGGCCGCAAGGAAATCTGGCACTTGCCGACGCACTGGGTGCGGCCCAAGAACTCGCCGAGCGGGCTGTTTCAGGGTTGGCTGCTCAAGCCCGACGGCGCCAGCGACGAGCGCGAAGTCGGCAAGCAAGAGATCGCGCCGTTTTGGTATCCCGATCCGAAGAACCCGCTGCGCGGTTTGGGGCCGCTGGAAGCGGGCGCTCGGTCGGTGATGGTCGACGAGTTCGTGGTCGACGCGCAGAAGCGGGCCTTTCAGCTCGGGCTTCATCCCGGCGCGGTCATTACCGTCGGTTCGCAGGCGGCCAAAGGGGGCCAGCAGGTGCGGCCGAGGCTGCGGCAGTGGCAGCGCTCGCAGATCACCGAGGCGATCAACGCCCGGTATCGCGGGATGACGCACTTCGGCGAGGCGATGATTCTCGACGCCTTGATCGAAGACATCCGCCCCTACGGCAACACGCCCAAGCAGATGGATTTCGGCGGCAACGCCCAGCAGGCCCAGGCCCGCGTCGAGCAGACGTTCGGCACGAACCCCTACGTGGCCGGCGCCAGCGGGCTGAGCAGCCGCGCGGAATCGGCCGAAGCCGACCGGCATTTTTGCTATTCGACGGTGAACCCGAAGATCGAGTTGCTCTCGCGCGTGCTCTCGCTCGCCGTGCTGCCGCACTTCGACGCCAGCGGCGAGTTCGTGCTGTTCATCGAACCGGCCCGGCCGCGCGACGCCGAGATGGAACAGAAGGAGTGGGAAGACGGGCTGAAGTACGGCTGCATCACGGTGAACGAATATCGTTCGAGCGTGCTGCGCCAGCCGCCGCTGCCTTGGGGCGATGCGGTCGTCGTGCCGAATTCATCGTCGCTCGTGCCAGTAAGCGAACTGCCCGGCGGAGCGGGAAGAAGTCGCAAGCGCGAGCAATCGTAGGGTGGGGCGCGAGCCCCACGCGTTGAGTTGATGATGCCTCCATGCGCGTGGGGCTTGCGCCCCACCCTACGAAACCGCAAATGCAAGAAAGCGAGTCGCAAGTGAACGCAACCGCCGCACAAGCCGATCGATCGGGTTTGTTCAGCCTGGCCGCGATCGAAGAAGAGTTCGATCGCGCCGGCGCGATCGGCTCGGCGCAGTGCTTGTGGATGCTCGAAGAGTGTGGACGCTTGCAGCGCGCCAACCATGCGTTGGACCTGGCGGTAAAAGATCGTGAGACGGATCTGCACGCCAAGGACCGCGACTACACCGGCCTGGTCAGCGAATGGCAAGACCTGGCCGACGAGAATCGCCGCTTGAAGCAGGATCTCGAAATCGCCCGGCTGCAAACAGGCGTCAGGAATCAGGCGTCAGGCGAGCCGGAGGCGTAAGCCTCCGGGTGTGTCATGCGTCGGCATGGCGCCGGAAGACCTGGAGGCTGACGCCTCCGGCTCGCCAATACTGATCGCGCCGGAAGACCCGGAGGCTGACGCCTCCGGCTCGCCTTGAACCTTGTCCATCTAAATCACACAAGACCAACCACCGCCATGCAATTCGATCAACTGCTGGAAACGATTAGCAAGCGCACGGTTTCGCTGGGCATCGGCACGGCGGCGGCGCACTTGCGCGAAATGGAAGTTTGTCTCGATGGCGTTTGCCCTTCGCGAGTGCTGGCCGGCATGTCGCGGCGCCGCTGGCAAGGCCTGCTCAAGCGGGCGAGCCGGCAGTTGGTCTATCAGCATCCCGAGATGCGGCCGCGCGCGGCGAAGGCGATCGCCGGCAACCGCTTGCCGCCGCATACGATCGCCACGTTTCCGGCGATCGTCACGACCACGCGCCAAGACCGCGACGGCGACGTGTTGGAAACCAAAGGCGCCGAACTCGATCCCGGAGCGCCTCTGTTGTGGCAGCATCTGCCGACCGAACCGATCGGCCGTTTGCTGGGCGAAGGCAAGCGCACCAGCAAGCGGTTGACGGGTTCCTTCTCGATTTGCGGCACGCCGCTGGGCGAGGATGCCGCCATGTTGGCCGAGCACGGGGCGCTCGACATCAGCCACGGTTTCCTGCCGAGCAAGTGGGAACCGCTGGACGAGGCCGATCCGCTGGCCGGCTATCACGTTCTGGAGTTTAAGATTCTCGAAGTCTCGTTGGTCAGCGTGCCGAGCAATCCGGACGCGGTGATCGAAGCCTTCAGTCGCGAGAAGCTCCAGCATCCGCTCGTCAAAGCGTGGGCCGGCGCCCGCTTCGCACGCCGGCCCGTCATCTCAGCCTCCGGGATCGATTTGGCGCCGCCGGCCGCCGTGCTGGCCTCGAACGAGAACGACGCCCAGGACGACGACGACGGCGACATGAGCCTGCACGGCGGCGACCCGGCGAACAGCGCCCCGGTTGGTGCTTCGGTGAATGCTTCGATCCATGCTCGCTCGCTGTTGGCCGACGCGCAGTCGCTGTTATGCCGCATGGCCGCCTATGAATGCGTCACGGGCGACGCCACGCCGCTCGAAGAAACCTCGCAGCGCTTTCGCGAGATCGCCAACAAGGTCGGTCGCTAGTCAAACAACAGGCGAGCGGGGGGCGTAAGCCCCCCGGTGATCCTGCCGCCGGTTTGCAAGCATTCAACCCGGAGGCTGACGCCTCCGGCTCGCCAACTGTGCCCGGCTCGCCAACTGTGCCCGGCTCGCCAACTGTGCCCGGCTCGCCAACTACCATCTACATATCGCTCTCGGCGAAATACAAACCACCTGCCTGCCGCCCAATGCACCTTGCCGTCGTCAGTCCGAAACCGTACGCCACGCTAGTCGACAAGCTCGGCTGGGTCGGCGAGGGCTTTCGGGCGGCGGGGCATGATGTGGTTCGCGTCCACGATTTGGCCGGCGTACGAGCGGCGGATGAAGAATGCGAGCTGTTGCTGTTCGATCAGAAGGCCAGCGGCTTGAATCGCGCGGAGTTGACCGATCTGGCTCTCGCGCCACGGCGCGCGAGGTGGGTGCAATGGTGGCGCGATTTGATCGCCTTGGAACCCAAGGCGCCCCTCGCCGAGCAGCCGTTCGTGCGTTCGTTCGGCGGGCTGATGCGAGCGATGGACCTGGTGCTGGTCAAAGAACGCGGCTTGCTCGACGAATACGCGTCGCTCGGCATTCATGCTTTGTGGCTCGACCAGGCGTGTCCCGAGGAGATGCCGCCGTGCAAACACCCAGAAGATCCCGAGTGGGACGTGCTGGTCTTGGGCTCGACGGCCTACGACCAGCGACGGCAAGACGCCGCGGCGCTGGCGGCGGCGGGTTTTCGCGTCGTGTGGGCGGGGCTGCCGGGCCGAGAGCCGGTTCCGAGCGGCGTCGAATGGCGACCGTGGCGACATCCGACGCAAGAGTTGCCGCAGTTCGTCGGTCGTGCGGCGGTCGTGCTGGGAGTCGATTGCCGCAGCGACGTGCCGGGCTACACGAGCGACCGCAGTCATCTGGTCGCTGGCATGGGCGCCTGTTACGTCGCTCGCGTGCCGGATTACGGCGCCGACTCGGCGCCCGGCGCCGCTTCGCCGGCCGCGGATGTTGCAGGGTGGATCTACGACGAACACGAGTCGCTGGTGAACGTCGTGCGGACGGCGCTGGCCGATCGAGACGAACGCCAGCGGCGCGGCCGGCGCTCGCGCGAATTGGTGATGTCGCAACACACTTATCGGCGCCGCGCAGAGCAGATCGTGGAGCTGGTCGGCGCACGGTCGCGGGCCGAAATGGAGCCAACTGGATTTTGAAGCGTGCCGCAAGGCCGGGCTCGTCGTCCGGCCTTCGACTGGGAGTGGTGTCCCGCCGCCGCGCCGGCTGGTTGTAGCCGATCAGTCGGCCGGCGGATTTTTCGACAAGCCGAATGGATGCGTTAAGCGTCGGGTGGCGGGCGGCAGAGCGAAGCGATGGCCCGGCATACAAATCCCTCTCCCTCTGGGAGAGGTTAGGTGAGGGCCGTACTGGGGCTTCGCCTTGGCTCAGCCCCAGGCACACATCCCGTTGGAAGTCCGCCATGCAACTTGCAAACCGCGCCTTGACCCCCAAGCCATGCCCCAAATGCGGTCGGCGCGATTGCCGGCAGGCACGAACGCTGCGACGCTCGCCGCCTGTCGCACGGGGCTACGTCGCCAAGTCGTAGGGTGGGGCGATAGCCCCACGCGAATGGATCACGGCAAGCGCTATACCACGAAATCGTAGGGTGGGGCGCAGCCCCACGCGTATTGAGCGCCGAAAGCGCGTGGGGCTGCGCCCCACCCTACGGATCAACGGATCGATGCCACGAAGTCCGCAAAAAGTCGAGGATGCCGTGTCGCTGGCCATCATTACGCCGACTCGCAAACGCTGGCCTTGGCTCGCAAAGCAGGCCGCAGCCCTGGCGCCGCAACTGCGCGACGACGACCGCTGGGTGATCGTCGTCGATAACGATCAGCCGGACGAGCAGGCGGTCGATCGGATTACGCGGCTCGTTGGCGCCGAACGCTTGCTGTGGGCGATGTTGTCTTACTTGCGCTCGCGCGTGCCGGCCGGCTGCGTCAATCGCTGTCATAATCTCGGCGTCGCGCTGGCGTCGGCCGAAGCCGATCTCGTGGAGTTCGACGATCACGACCTGGCCGAGCCGCACGCGCTCGACGAAATCCGCCTGGCGCTGGCCAACGGTTACGATTATGTGTTCGGCGCCTATCGGCAGCAGGCGGTGCTCGTTGGGCCGCAGAGCCGCGAGTATCTGGAGACCTGGCCCGACGTGCGCCACGCCTACGTGCGCGGCGGCTTCGAGCGCGGCGAAATCGATGCCATCGGACCACGCGGCATTCGTCGCTCGCTGTGGAATTCGCTCGGCGGCTGGGATGCGAACTTCTGGCCGTGCGGCGACAAGGATTTCGCCGTCCGCGCCGAACGGGCCGGCGCGGCGATCGCCTGCCTCGACCTGCCGCTGGCCACGGTGACCATCGAGCCCGATAGCTTGTCGGCCGCCTATCGCGGCCAGGCGCCCCAGGAGGTTCGAAAGACATGATTACCGCCTCGGCCGACGTAGAAACTTATCTCGGGCTCTCGGCGATGAACGCGCTGGCGACGCTGGTCCAGGGCCTGGCCGAGCAGCACGTCAAGGACTTTCTCGGCGTGCAAGAACTCGAACAGCAGACTTGGGTCGAATATTATCCGCTCGATCAAGGCGCCTCGGGCGACGCCGACCCGCAATATATTGTCGACAGCAGCCACCAGCAGGCCGTGCCCGGGTTGTACCTGGCGCCGAACACGATCCAGCTTCGCAACCTGCCGGTGCGCAGCATCACCGAGGTCCGAGAAGACGCCAACGGATATTTCGGCCAGACCTCCGGCTCGTTCGGCGCGGCGACGATTTTGCAAGCGGGCGGCGATTACTTCCTCAAGCAGGAGCAAGCCGGGCTGAGTTGGTCGGGCCAGCTCGTGCGGCGCTCGTTCTGGTTTCCGGCGACGCTTGGCTCGGTGATGGTGACTTACGTCGCCGGCTTCACCGCCCAGGAACTCTCCGGGCGGTGGCAAGTGTTCAAGACGGCCGTGTTGGAGACGGCCGCCGATTTGTATCTGCGCGGCAAGGCGATCTCGCTGGGCGAGCGGCCGGGCATTGCGGCCGAGAGCCTGGGCGGCGGCGCGAGCGCGAGCTATGTCAACGAGCGGTTGGCGGGCGTGCCGGTGCCCGACCCAGTAGCCGATATGCTGCAACCCTATGTGAATTACGGAGAGGCGAATCTCTGATGCCTTGGGCCGCCGCCATGACCAGTACCTTGCTCGTCGGCGTCAAAAGCGCGACGCAGCAACCGACCGGCGAATGGGTCGCCGCTTGGAGCTACGCCGGCGCCGCGAGCGTGCCGTGCCGCATTTACGACGGCGACGCCAAGTCGCTGGCCGCCCAGTGGGGCCAGGAATTGAAAGTCGATCTGGTGGCGCTCGTTCCGCCCGACGCACCGCTTTCGCCCGAGCGGATCGGCGGCGGCGCCGGCGAGCGGCAGCAAGTGCAAGTCGACGGAATCGCCTATCTGGTGCTCGACGTGCGCGATCTTGGACGCATGGGTAAGTTGAAAGCCGTTGCGCTGCAAGCGATTAAATGACGTAACAGGCGAGCCGGAGGCGTCAGCCTCCGGGTCCGCGCTCGCGCCAGGAGTCGGAACTCAACGGTTCACAGTTGCGAACGACGATGCCAGAAACCTTCCAACCCAACTCCGCCGGCCTCGCCCGCTTGGCACGCGACTTCGACCTCGCCGGCCGCCGAGCCGCCGACGCGATCTGGCAAACGCTCGGCCGCTGGGGAGCGGAGTTTCACCGCCGCGTGAAAGACGCGACCCCCGTGGCGCCGGGCGGAGGAGCGCTGCGAGCTTCGTGGCTGATTGCGGAAGAGCGTGCGGGCAAGCAGATGAGCGTCACGATCGGCACGTCGCTGCGCGGCAAGCATGGCGAACCTTATGCGCTGTATCTCGAACTCGGCACGGCCCGCATCGCCGGCGGCCGCGTCGAAGTTGGGCAGCCGGGCGAACCGCCGATCGAGTTGAGCGCCGTCGATCGGCGCGGCGCCGAGCGGCCCGCCTCGCTCGCGGCGCGGCAGAACGCTCCTGTGCGGTTGCCGATCGTGCGACCGATCGGCGAAGCGATTGCGCCGCGCGTCGCGGCCGACGTGCAGCGGGCCGCAGCGAACGAACTTTCAGCCAGCTTGGACGGGAAGCATTACTAATGGCCGACTATGGCGACGTGTTGGCGGCGGTGATTGCCGTGCTCAAGGCCGATGCCGTCTTGACCGATCCGGCGACGGGCAAGCTCGCCAGTTATCAGCCCGACGGTAACCCGGCAAGCCGCGCTAACTCTATCTTCTACGTCAAGCCCTCCGCCGCGCGGCCCGCCTTTCCATGCCTGACAGTGTGGGACATCGGCGCGGCGCCGGGTTTGAAGGACCAGCACGACGAGCCGATGTCGCTCGTGCGGTTGAGCGTGCAGATCGACGTCTGGGGCCCGAGCCCGCAGTTGCGAGCGATCCAAACCGAGATCGACCGGCTGTTGGAAACGGCGGCTCGCGGCGGCGCGATGGACACGGCCGATTGGCAATTCAACGACATCGACACCAGCGGCGCCTGGCGGACCGTCGAGGTACCGGCCGAATACGCCACGGCCGACGGCAACCCGCTCGAACAGCGTTCGAAGACGTTCGTCGTGTTGGCCGCGAACAAAACGTAGACAAGTAGCGGCGAGCCGGAGGCGTCAAAATGGCGAGCCGGAGGCGTCAAAATGGCGAGCCGGAGGCGTCAGCCTCCGGGTGCAGCACGCGTGATCGGGGCGCCCGAAGAACCCGGAGGCTGACGCCTCCGGCTCGCCGGAAACCTGCAACCTGACGCCTGCAACCTGACGCCTCCCAACTTCGCGTTCGTTTCTATCAACTAACAACATCAACTCTTTTCGGAGATAATCGCAATGGTCAGTCCAGGACAAGGCGGCGACGTTACATTGATCCGCACCGGCGCTCATAAGATCACGATCGATCCGAGCGGCACGCCGAAGACGGCCGGCTTCACGCACGGCAACTTGCAGCTCACCTGGAGCGTGCAAAAGCGGCTGGTCAACGTGGCCGAATACGGCACGACGCCGGTCGACGAAGAAGTGACCGGCGTGCAACTCTCGGTCAAGTTTTCGATGATCGAACGTTCGCTGAAGGTCTTCGACATCGCCTTCAACGGCCTCTATCCGTTGGCAACCGCCGGCGGGCGCGGCATCGGCCGTTCGGGCATTCAGCGGGCCCAAGACCGCGGCAAGTCGATCCTGCTGCACCCGCTCTCGCAAGGCGCCAGCACGACGCAAGACATCACGCTCAACAAAGTGATGCTGATTCCTACCGGCAACATCGAGCTGTCGGACCAGGGCGACCAGATCATCGAGGTCGAAGGCACGTGCGTCGTCGACCCGACCCAGACCGACGGGCAATTGCTCGCGCTGTTCAACGAGTCGAACGCCGGCGCGTAGTCGGCTTGGCCCTCACCCAGCCTCTCCCCGAGGGAGAGTTCGTAGGGTGGGGCGCAGCCCCACGCAGGTAAAGAAGCGTTATCGGAAATCCCGCGTGGGGCTGCGCCCCACCCTACAAAAATCCAATCCCGGACACCCTTTCACCCCAGGATCTTCAGATCATGCCTCAAGAAAAAATCGCCGTCGAACCGCAAGTCACGATTGGAGACAAGATCGTCAAGGTCGGCCCGCTCGACTGGGCGGGGCTCAAGCAGCTCGTCGATGCGTTCGGCAAGGCCGACCTGCCGCTGCCGAACCTGGCCGGCCTGAGCGTGCGCGGCTGGATCGATTCGATGCACCGCGAACTCGACGAAGCGGGCGACGACCTGGTCAAGCTGGCTCGGGCGAATCAGCGCAGCAACCTGCACATCTACGAGCTGCTGGTCGATTTCGTTGGCGAGAACCTGCCGGCGCTGTGGCAGTGGGCGCTCAAGCATCCGCCGCTCGTCGCCGCGTTGGTGGCCGCCGCCAGCAACGTCACGCACGAAGAGATGGATCAGCTTACGGCCGGGCAGTTCTTGCGCGTGGCTCGCGCCTCGTGGCAGGCGTTGGTGGCCGACGGCTTCTTTACGGAGGCCGTCGGTTTTTTCGGCGGCTTGCTGGGCCTGGGCGCGAGCGGCCCGGCAACGCCCGACGAACCGCTCGCAGCGGCGTCTACCGCGGAATCTGCCAGCGAATCGACGTCGGCATCGGCGCCGTCGCCGGTTGGGGCCTGAGCGATCTCGATCGGCTGCCGGCGACGAAGGTCTTCGAGTACGCCGTGGCTTGCTTGGAGCGCGAAGCCTTGCAGTTGAGCCGGCAGATCGAACTGTTTCTCACCCCTGCCGAAGCCTTCGGCGGGCGCGATGAGATTCGCAAACACCTGCAACAGACGGTGCAGAGCTTGCTCGGCGCCGAAGAAAAGACGGCGGTCGACCCGCAAGAAGCCGCGGCGATCGCCGAAGTCGAACGCGAGTTGGCCGAGTTGTATCCCTGGTACTCCGACCCCGAGCGTTTGCATCGCATCTGGCGCGACTACGGCAAGCTCGGCCGGCAGTTGCTGCCGCTTTGAGAACCGAGCTGCCGGCCAGCGCGATCGACGGTCAAACCTTGGCGAGCACCTTGGCGAGCCGGAGGCGTCAGCCTCCGGGTGCGTCAAGCGTTGCCGTGGCGCCGGAACACCCGGAGGCTGACGCCTCCGGCTCGCCATTTCCCGATTACCGACTTCAGACAAACGAATAACGGATGGCCGCTCCTCAAATCACCATCACGCTCGAAGGCAACGGTTCGGTCACGCTCCGTGCGCCCCAGCCCGACATCGACGCGCCCGTCACCGTGCCGGGGGTCGTCTATCGCACGCAAGGCGGCTCGCTGGTGCAGTACCAGATCGGCAGTCCTTATTGGGAGTGTACGCTCACGATCCCGAGCATGACCAACGACGATAAAAACGCCCTGGAAGCGTTCTTTCGCAACAACTGGGGCGCGGCGATGACTTATACCGACGAAAACGGCAATACGTTCAGCGTGCGCTTTCTCGACACGGGCCTGCCGCTGCGCAAGACGTCGCGCGATCTGTGGACGGCGACGCTGCACCTCAGCTTTTCCTCGATTCTGAACTGAAGCTTCGAAAGCGACCAATATGGCGAACTTCGACGTACTCTCCGGCCGGCTGCTGCTCGACACGGGCGAATTCGTGCGGGGCCTGCAACAAGCCTCGGCCGCGGCGCAGCTCTTTTCGCAGCGTCTGGGCGTCTCGATGCAGCAAGCGCGCCGCGACATCGAGCAACTGAACGCATCCCAACTCAAGTTATCGGTCGCAGCCCGTTCGCTGCCTCGGCCCGGCGGCGCCTCGCCCTGGGCTGCCCTGTTCGCCGGTCCCGCCGCGGCGTTCAACAGCCCGACGGGCACGACTTCGCAAGCGGCCTTGATGGGCTTCGTGTTGCAGGTGAACAACGGCCTGGCCAAGCAAGCGGAATTGGCCGATCAACTCGGTGATGCCGTCGAGCGCGCTCGGGCCGCTTTGGAAGAAAGCTCCGCCGGCGGAGAGATCGAAGACAAGATCAAAGAGGCTGCCAAGAAGGTCTCAGAGGCGATCGAAAAGGCGATCGACAAAGCCAATGAGGCGGTCGACAAGTTTAAGGAGGCGCTCGCAGCGCTTGCCGACAAATCAGAAGAAACCACCGACAAGGTCAAAGAACTGGCCGAAAAGGTCAAAGACCTCGGCGAGAAGAGCGAAGAGGCCGACGAGAAGGTCGAAAAGCTTGGCGAAGCCGCCGAAAAGCTAGGCGAAAAGGCGAAGAAGGCCGGCGAGAAACTCGAAAAACTCGCCGAAAAAGTAAAGGAACTCTTCGGCGGGGCGTTTGGTATCGGTGGCGGCGGCCAGGGCGGCGCTGGCAACCCAAATGTTTCAACAACTACTCCCGGTATGTCTCCACAGCAAAAGGCGCGTGCAAAGAAAGCGCAAAAAATCGTAGACAAGCAGCAGGCTCATGAACAGGACCTAAGGAACCGGGGCACTATTCTCGGCAACCGGCTTGAAAAATGGGGCAAGCAGTTCGAAACGTGGACGCCCAAGCGACAGAATACTGCCAAAGCCGCATACGCAAAGTGGACCAAGACGCGCGGCCATGCACAAATCAAAGCGGTCAGAGCCGCAGTGCAAGGGATGGCTGGGTCGCCGGAAGAGCGCGCTCAATTGCAACGAGTTCAACAACAAATGGTGGAGAAGTATCGACTTGGGCAGCAATTAGCGGAACGTGCTAAGCATACGTCGGACGCGGCCGAGGCCAGGAAGCTGATGCAACTGTCTAGCATGATAGTAAGGTCCGCCGATGCGATGGCCACGTCGTTTAACAATTCTGCGAAAGCCGGCGACAATGCCGCAACGACAACCCGAAAAGCAACAGAGGTTGAGAAGGACAGTACCAAGGTAACGGAGTCGGCTGAAAAAGCTATGAAAGATTTGGGCAAAGCCGCAAAGGAGGCCGCCGCACAGGGAAAAGGCCAGCTCACGCCCCAACAGCAGCAGATGCAGCAACAGGCGCAGCAATTCCAGCAGCAGGTGCAGAACTGGTGGAACCAGCAGTTCCAACAGGCCGGCCAACAGGCCATGCAGCAAGCCGGCCAGCAGGCGTGGGATTCCGGCCAGGCGATGCTCGAGCAAGCCATCGGCGGCCCGGCGCAGGTGCAGGCGATGATCGACCAGGCCGCGGCCACCGGCCATATGAAAGATGCCATTCGCCTGATCCGCCAGCGCCTCGAAGCGCAGTTGGCGCAGTCGAAGATCAACCTGCACGGACTGGCCACGGGCCTCGATCCCAACGCCGGCAGCTTCGGCGCCATGCCCGGCGTTGATAACACGACCTACTTGATGACGCAAGACATCCCGCTCGTGCGGCTCATCAAGTATCTGCAAGCTCAGTTGGCCGCGCTGCCCAAGATGGCCGCCGGCGGCATCGTCACCGGGCCGACCAGCATCGTCGCCGGCGAAGCGGGGCCGGAGGCCGTGCTGCCGTTGAACAACTTCTGGAACATGATGGGCAGTCTGCCGGTGTTCCAGGACATTCGCAGCGCGATGGAAAGCATCGGGACGTGGTTCTCTGAAGGCGGCAACAACCCGGCGCTGGCGGCGAAATACTTCGCCAACCTGGATCAGGTTCAGCACGTCTACGAGTATTCGCTCGATGCGCTGCGCAACTCGCGAAGCGTCAATTTCACGCCGGCCAGCATGTTGGGCGGGCCGCCGGCGGGCGGCGGGGCGGCGGGCGCGATCGGAATGGAGGGCCGCGCGGCCTACGGACCCGGCGGCCCGCCGTTCGGAGCGGGCGGCTACGCCGGGCCGATGTTCCCAATCGGCGCCATGCACCTGAACTTCCACGGCGTCGATATCACGGCGCCCGGTGCGGCGGCCCAATTCGCTCAACAACTCTTGCCGGCCTTGGACGCCGAGGCCCGGCGCGCCGGCTACAGCATGATGGGCGGCAGCATGCTTCGCGCCGGCTACGGCAACTCTGCCAACCGCGCCTTCGGTTACGCCCGCTAGCCATTTTGGATTTTCGATTTTGGATTTTGGATTCTCGTCAACCACGGATTTCACGGATGACACGGATTCTTCATCCGTGAAATCCGTGCCATCCGTGGTTCCTGTCCGAAATCCGTGGTTCTTGCCCACAATCCAAAATCCAAAATCCCAAATCTAAAATCGAAGAATCCACCATGCGCACCTTCACGGCACACTTCGCGGCACAAGCGGCCAGCAAGTCGGCGAAGCCCTATCAAATCCTCGAGATCGATTGGGGCGGAACGGTCGGCACGAAGTATTATCTCGACCGGCTGCCCACCGATTTCTCCACCAACGACAGCCAGCGCGTGCCGTCGACCGGCATCGGAAATTCGAAGGTGACCGCCTGGGCGCCGGTCAGCCTGTCGCTCAAGGAAGGCCAGGTCGGCGCCACCGACCAAACGACCGTCACCCTCGATGACGCGGGCGGAGAAATTACCACGATCCTCAACGGCGGCGAGATGCAGCGCAAGCTCGTCACCATCTGGCGGCTGTTCGACGACCCGAGCACCGTCTGGCCGACCGACGCCGCGCAGATCTTCACCGGCACGTTGCGCCCGTTCGACTACTCGGCGCAGAACAACCAGATCACGCTCAATCTCGGCGATCTTGGTCCGCTGTTGGCGAAGGACATCTCGTGCCTGGCGGAGAGTTCGATCTTCAGCACGCTGCCGCCGGCGTCGCGGGACAAGAACATTCCGCTCTGCTGGGGCCGGGCGCAGCGCGTCGAGGCGCTGCCGATCTCGGCGCCCTGGGAGACGCGGCTCGCCCAATCGACCGACGGCGCCAATCCGGTCACGGTCCCCATCACCGACGATCTGAGCTTGCTGCCGGGCGTGTCCGCGGAGACGCCTTACGACGGCTACGTCGGCACGGACCCCGTGACGATCACCTTTCACCAATCGACCGACCCCACGAGCACGCTCAGCACGGCCACGCTCTACGCGGGCTCGGCGCCGGTCATCGCGCTGATCTCGAATCTGCTATTCATCGTTTCGGACGAGGCCGGCGACAGATTCATCTTCAACTTCACGCCCTCGCAAATCTCCCCGTCATCGGCCCAGCAGGCGATCCTTGCCGCCGATGCCCTCCAGGCCCCCTACATCCAATCGAGCTCGGACGGGACGAATCTGGTGATCTCATTGCTGGGCCAGCCCGACGAGTCCGGCTTTCCCGTCGTCACGACCACCAAGGCTTCTCCGGTCGATTGGGACTTCGTGAGCGGCAATACTTACGACACCACTTGGTGGCAGGTCGTGCTCCAAGACAACGCCGACGGCACGCTCGCGTATCTCAAGTTGCACAACCAGCTATTCAATCTCAAGGTGACCGGAACCAAGCCGGCGATCAGCGTTTGGCCGGCGGGAACGACGCTGCGGCCCAAGGACCAGACGACGATCTACGCCGTCAGCGCGCTGCCCTCGAAGGCCGTGCAAATCGTCGAAGGCTACGGGAAAATTTCGGATTCGGCGGGCGACACCCGCAAGGATTTCGTGGTCCTGGGTCAGATTATCAACTCGTTCGTGCAGAATTCCTCGACGGCGACCGTGGTCAGCGCTTACTTCAGCGTGAACTTGAACGATTCCACTTGGAATGCGGCCGGACTCGGACGCAACCTCACGACGATCACCTTCGAAAGTTCGCCGCGCGACTGGGTTCCGAACCTCGACGACAACCGCATCTGGTGTACCGTGCTGGGCGTGGACGACGCCGGCAATGGCTCGGGCAACGCCATCTTGAATCCGGCGTATGTCATCAAGGAATACTTGCAAAACCCCGACTTGATGAACGTCGCTGCAGCCGACATCGACGCCGCGTCGTTCGACGCCGCCGCAACGGCGCTGGCCGGCTACATCGTCGGCTTTCCGCAGATCGAAACCCGGCCGGGCTTGCAGTTGCTCCAGGAAATCGCCAACCAGTGCAATTCGATCTTGTTGTTCGACGAAGGCAAAGCCAGCCTGGTCGTGATCTCCGACACGCCGGGCACGATCCGCCGCGCGTTCGACACCACGACGAACGACAACCTGCTGCAGGGCTCGCTCTCGACGCAAGAGACTTCCGTCGACGATATCGTGAACGAAGTCATCGTCAAGTGGACGCCCTACTGGGACGACATCACGGGCAAAAAGCCGCAGGACGTGCGGAACTACAAGCCCAGCTCGATCGCGGCGTTCGGCCGGATCTCGCGCGAGTTGCCGATCTATCTCTACTGGCTGCGGAGCAACGTCGAGACGCAGCGCGATTGGTGGCTCGATACCTTGAGCAACATCTTCCGCAAACTGAAATTCACGGCATTTCTCGACGCGCTCGTGTTGCAGCCCGGCGACTGGATCACCGTCCGTTGGATCGACGGCGGCAACCGCGATCTGTTCGGCGGCGCCCAAAGCATGATGGTCACCAAGACCACCGACACCGGCAAAAACGGGCTGGTCGAGATCGAGGCCCGCTACGTCGAGTTCACCTACACGTAAGAGTAACGGTAGGGTGGGGCGCCAGCCCCACGCGCAACGGATACCTTCTCGCGCGTAGGGCTAACGCCCCACCCTACCCCTGAATCTTGCCTTCGCAACAGGATTCGCGAGCTTAACAATACGATGGACTCGCCAATGATTTCGCAACCGGCCCTGCGCTGCCACAACTGCGGCACGCTGGAGCATCACTATCACGACGACGACGGCCGGCTCTGGCTCTGGTGCGGCAAGTGCAAGCATCGGTGGCGCTGGCATTCCGACACGCCGCTGCACCTCTTCAAACCGCCCGTCCACGCCGACCACATCCGCCGGGTCGTCCTCGCCTTCCCTGACGTCACGCCGCCAGGGTGGGAAGATCGAGCCGAGCCCCGGCCCGGGCCCGCTCCTTCGGCGCGCGATGCGCTGGTCTCGCCCCCGCCGGTTGAGCTGGCGCAAATCGACGTCCAAAAGCCCTGGCAGGGAACCATCGCCAAAAAGCCGTGGCACTATCGGGCCACGGCCGTTATCCCGCACCGCAACACGCCCGAGCATCTCGAACTTTGCCTGCAGTTCCTCGCCCAGCAGAGCGAGCCGCCCTACGTCATGATCATCGACACGGGCAGCGACGACGAGTCGCTCGCCCGCGTACACGCTCTTCGCAGCGAGTCGGTCGAAGTGCATCAGATCGCCTGCCACGCGACGGAGGAATACGCCGACACGGTCTGCTACGCCATGGACCTGGCCATGTCGGCCTGCCGCACCGAGTACCTCTGGTGCCTGCACTCCGACTGCTTCATCATCAACCGCAATCTGCTCGCCGAGCTGCTCGCCAGATCCGAAGGCGGCCAGCGCCCGGCGATCGGCTACGAGTCATCGTCTGCGAACAAGCACGCAGTGTGTCGCGGCATGGTCAGCCACGCCTGCACGCTCTTGCACATGCCCGCCATGCGACGGCTCGACGTCACCTGGTCCCGCGCCGGCCTCGCCGAGCGCGCCCAAGCCGCCGCGCAAACCGTCATCTTCGATCCCGAGATGTCGCTCAACTATCGGCTGCGCGAGCGGGGGATCGAGCCGTTGATTCTTGGACCTGAAGGCACGCAAGGCGTCGAACGGGACGCGAATCGGGTGCATTTGAGGTCGGGGACGTTGACGGCCGACGCTCTGAAGGCAATGCCAAACTCTCACCCGAGCGCTCATCACGTTGCGGTGTTGGCCGAGCTACGGGCCCTCGTTAGCGAAAACACGATCTTACGCTCACAGCCCAAGCCGCTCGGCCGATAAAATCCGCCCCCGCTGGCTCGCTGTTTTAGACCGCGTATTGCGTCTTATCTGGCACGTTCACAATCGAGAAGACAAACCATGCGCAGCTTTACCAACAACTTTTTGACGCAAGCAGCCAACCAATCGGCTTTGCCATACCTCGTTCTGGAGGTTGATTGGGGCGGCCCAGCGGGCGTGCAGTATTATCTTGACCGGTCGCCTACGAGCTTCGTCAACAACGACGGATATCGCTTTCCGGCCGGCGGCGTCGGCTCTGTGCTCGTCGTCGACTGGGGCCATATCGGCATCTCGCTGAAAGAAGGGGAGATTGGCGTCACCGATCAAACCACGGTGACGCTCGACGACACCGGCGGCGCGATCACCAACATCCTGAATTCCGTCGACCAGCAGCGCCGCCAGTTTACGATTTGGCGCATGTTCGACGATCCCAGCGTCAAGTGGGATACCGACAACGGACGGATATTTACTGGCGTTTTGCGCCCGTTCAGTTGGTCCGCCAGCGACAATCAGATCGTCCTCAATCTCGGCGATCTTGGGCCGCTCTTGGCCAAGGACGTCTCGCTCATCGCGACCGATGCCGCGTTCGACAAGTTACCGCCATCGTCCAAGCAAAAGAGCATTCCGCTCTGCTGGGGCCGGGCGCAGCGCGTCGAGGCGCTGCCGATTTCTGCGCCCTGGGAGACGCGGCTCGCCCAATCGACCGACGGCAGCAACCCAGTCACGGTCAATATCACCGACGATCTGAGCCTGCTGCCGGGCGTCGTCGCGGAGACGCCTTACGACGGCTATGTGGGCACGGACCCCGTGACGATCACGTTTCACCAGTCGCCCGACCCAACCAGCGAGCTCAGCACGGCGACGCTCGACGCGGGCTCCGCGCCCGTCATCGCGCTGATCTCGAATCTGCTGTTCATCGTTTCGGACGAGGCCGGCGACAGATTCATCTTCAACTTCACGCCCTCGCAAATCTCCCCGTCGTCGGCCCAGCAGGCGATCCTTGCCGACTCCGCCGGCCTCGAGGCCCCCTACATCCAATCGGGCTCGGCCGGGACGAATCTGGTAATCACGCTCGGCAATGTTGACGAATCCGGCTTTCCCGTCAGCGGGACCGTCAGGTTTTCTCCGGGCGATTGGGACTTCGTGAGCGGCAATACTTACGACACCACTTGGTGGCAGGTCACGCTTCAAGACAACGCCGACGGCACGCTCGCCTATCTCAAATCCAACAACATGTTGTTCAATCTCAAGGTCACCGGTCCCTCGGCGGCGATCAGCGTCTGGCCGGCGGGAACGACGCTGCGGCCCAAGGATCAGACGACGATCTATGCCGTCAATGCGCTGCCGTCGAAGGCGGTGCTAATCGTCGAAGGCTGCGGAACGATTTCGGATTCGGCGGGCGACGCGCGCAAGGATTTCATAGTCCTGGGTCAGGTCGTCAACTCGTTCGTGCAGAACTCGTCGGCGACGATCGTGGTCAGCGATTACTTCAGCGTCAACTGCAACGATTCGACATGGAGCGATCCTTCGAAACTCGGCCGCAACATCACCACGATCACCTTCCAGAGCTCGCCGCGGGACTGGGTTCCTAACCTCAACGACAACCGCATCTGGTGTACGGTGCTGGGAATAGACGACGCCGGCGACGGCTCCGGCAACCTGATTACGAACCCGGCGACGGTGATCCTGCAGTATCTGGAAAACGCGCACCTGATGGACGTCGATCCGAACTTCATCGATGCCAATTCATTTAGCACCGCGGCCGATGGCCTGTCCGGCTTCTCCGTCGGCTTCGCCCAACTGGAAACGCGGCGGGGCCTCGACTTGCTGCAAGAAATCGCCATGCAGTGCAATTCGGTGCTGCTGCTCGACCAGGGCGTCGCGCGAATGGTCGTGCTCAGCGACACGGCCGGGACGGTAGTCGGCACGTTCGATACCACCACGCTGAACAACTACGAACTCGATTCGCTGGTCACGGACGAGACCGCCGTCGAGGACGGGGCGAATGAGCTAATTGGCCTGTGGACGGCGTTCTGGGACGATATCACCGGCAATACGCCGATGGAGGTCCACGCGTCGAAGGCCGGTTCGATCACCGCATTCGGTCCCATCAGCCGCGAGTTGCCGATTTATCTCCACTGGCGCCGCGGCGACGTCGAAACGGCAGTCGGCTGGTGGCTCGACCACTTCAGCACGGTCTTCCGCACCGTGACGTTCACCGCCTACCTCGGCGCCTTGGTTCTTGAGCCCGGCGATTGGATTACAGTCAGTTGGGTCGACAGCTCCGGCCGCGACTTGTTCGGCGGCGCCCAGTCGATGATGGTCGTCAAAGCCACCGACCGCGGCGCCGACCAGTTGGTCGACATCGAAGCCCGGTATCCGAAGTCCGTCTTTGCTTCGTAGAGCGGCTCCGTCGTAGCGAGCAGGGAGCGCACGCGGAACATGCTCCCTGCTCCTGATTGCGTACTCTTCGCGCGCTCATCCCTACTCCCAATCCCTACCATGCCCCATACACCTGGCGCCCTGACCCGGCGGATTCACGGCGAACTGATCGCCGCCGGAAAAATGAAACCAGCGATCCCGTCGAAGCGAGACCAACTGCTTCCGGCCGCGCCCGAGCCGGCGCGGCCGGGCTTAGCCAAAGCCGGCGGTCCTCTTGCTAACGCGCCGTGGAAAGGCGAGCTCGCCAAAAAGCCGTGGCACTACCGCGTCACGGCCGTCATCGCGCACCGCAACACGCCCGAGCACCTCGAACTTTGCCTCCAGTTCTTGACCCAGCAGAGCGAGCGGCCCTATGTGACGATCATCGACACGGGCAGCAACGACGAGTCGTTCGCTCGCGTGCTCGCGCTTCGCAGCGAAGCGGTTGAAGTACACCGAATCGCCTGCCACGCGACGGAGGAATATGCCGACGCCGTCTGCTACGCCATGGACCTCGCCATGTCCGCCTGCCGCACCGAGTACCTCTGGTGTCTGTATTCCGATTGCTTCATCATCAACTCGAACATGTTGGCTGAGTTGCTCGCGAAGGCGGATGGCGGCCGGCAGCCGGTCATCGGCTATGAGTCGATCTCGGCGAACCAGCATCCAGAGTGCAAAGGGATGGTGAGTGACGCCTGCACTCTGCTCCACATGCCAACCATGCGGCGCCTGGAGGTCACCTGGTCTCGCGCCGGCCTGGCCGAACGGGCGCAAGCAGCCGGGCAGACCGTCGTCTTCGCTTCCGAGATGTCGCTCAATTATCGGCTCCGCGAGCGGGGCGTCGAGCCGTTGATTCTCGGACGCGAGCAAGCATCCGGCATCGAGCGGGACGACAACCGTGTACTCCTGCGATCGGAGATGTTGACCGCGGAAATGCTTGCTGCGCAGCGGGGGGGCGGGACCGGCAAGGACCGCGTGATGGAAGAGCCGCGCGCCATGGCGCGGAAGGCTGCGCAAATGCGGCAGCGACCAAGCGAGTCTAGCGCGAGTCGCAAATCGAATTGTGTGCCGGCGACCGTTGCGGTAATCGTGCCGTGCCATAACTACGCCCGTTTCCTAGACGAGTGCCTAATGAGCATCGTGACCCAAAGTCGCCGCCCAGACGAGATTCTGGTCGTCGATGATGCGTCAGACGACGACACTCGCCAAATCGCCTCGCGATGGGAAAGCTGCGGCGTCCAGTACATTCGAACGGAGCACCGCAATGTTCGCCTCGCGAGACTCTCAGGGTTGAACGCCACGCGAGGAGATGTCGTCTGCTTTGTCGACGCGGACGACCGTATAGGTGACGACTATCTGCGAGATGGGCTACAGATGTTCGATCGGTACGATGTCGGACTCGTCCACTCCGACATGCATATTTTTGGCGAAGACACGTCGATTTTCGTCGTACCGGACACGCTGAGCGTCGAGTTGGAGGCGCGAGAGAACTACGCACATTGCGGCGTACTGTTCCGGCGCGAGTCGTTGCTGATGAGCGGAGCGCTGACTGTCCAGATCGATCCTACGAAAGCGCATGAGGATTGGTACGTGTGCCGTCGAATCCTCCAACAGGGGTGGGGTTCCAGGAAGCAACCCGCGGCCTACTACTATCGCCGCCACGGCAAAAACGCGACTGTTCGAAAGCAAAAAGAGCGGCCGTATTTTGATCTGTTTGGCATGGAACACGAGACGGTTACTGTCTTCATCTCTCTCTCTGGAAGGACTCATTTCTGGCCCAAGTTCGAAAGGTTCTTTCAGGTCCAGAGCTGGCCTCATGGCCAAGTGCGGCTGATGCTTATGGACACAAGCCAAGACGAGCACTTCGGCGGGTTGGTCCGCTCGTGGCTCGCAAGCTGCGATTATCGGGACACGAGATATTTTGCGGAAACCGTCGCGGCCGCGGGTTTAGCGGATCTGGACCGCCGCGACCCGAGCATCGCCGACGCCGTTCGTTTCGCCGCGGCTAGGATCTACAATCGCCTGGCGCGGGAGGCCACCGGCAACTTCGTCCTCACGATCGAGGACGATGTACTTCCTCCGCCGCATGTTATCGAAGCCCTGCTGCGCGCGTTCGACCACGAAACGGCGTCGGTCGCCGCTCCCTACCTGTCTCGTTTCCATGACGGCTATGTCGCGTGGAGAGACGGGCGAACAATCATCGAGCAGCGCGGAAGTGGCATAGAGGCAATCGAGGGAAACGGATTCGGCTGCACGATGCTCCGCGCAGAGGCATTGCGGTCGGCAGTCTTCACGGCGGTCCAGCCGCCTTACGTTGATTTCGACCCCGCATTCTACCAGAGGCTCAAGAGGACCGGCCTTAAAGCGAAGGTGCGGTGGGACGTCGAGTGCCAACATCTCGAAAAGGGACACCGGCATGTTTGATTCCGTCGCGTTCGCGGCACCGTTTACCGAGACTTCGCCGCACGCTGCACTGGTGACGCGGTTCGTAATTCTATCTCAGCCGCGAACTGGCTCGAGCCTGCTGAACACGTCGCTACGGTCGCACCCCGATGTCTATATGGACCAGGAGATACTGAATCACCTCCATCCCCACGATCTGCCTTGGAACGGGTACCAGCGACTTAGAGCATCTCTGTCCCGTCCGAATTTTGGTGCCGTCGGTTGCAGCCTCCATGCGTTCCAGCCGGCCCGCCACTGGGAGCGCTGGACTGATTGGGAAGCAGCGTGGGATGCCCTGTCCGACGACCCGACCATCAAGGTGATCCATCTCACGCGAGAGGACGTGATAGCACAGCTCGCGTCGTGGAAAATCGCGGATGAGACGGGTCAGTGGGGGCCGCAAAGAGACGTTACCGAACGTCCAGTGGTGCGTATCGATCCGCAGGAGCTGCGCTGGTTCCGCGAGTGGAACGCGTGCATGTATGAACGGCGCCTGTCAATCCTGCGCCGCCACGAGACGTTTCGTCTCACCTACGAGTCGCTTCGTGACAGCTGGGACGAGACGATGCGCGCGATCCAGGAATTCCTGGGAGTTCCAATAAAGTTCATTCAGCCTCTCTTGACGCGCAACGAGAGACGGCTGACCAAGGATGTCGTGCAAAACTGGGATGAACTGCAGGGCGAATGAGCTACGGAGCATCGGCAGCCACCCTGAGCCCAATGCTAGGACTCGGGCCACGCTCTGACCGCCGTCGGTACAATTGTCCCCGTGACAGCTCTTCCTTAGTTCAAGTTTCGCGGTTTTCGCCAGGCAATTTCGGTCGAATTGAAATCGGCCTCCGTGCCAAAAACGGGTAAACCTGTGGTGAATTCAACTTCCCAGGC